>Ga0307981_1000235_pt1 | contig 58781 bp, 51 predicted proteins | sample OrgLakmetagen987_FD_201849 | JGI IMG/M metagenome (GOLD analysis project Ga0307981, IMG submission 201849) | Saline water microbial communities from Organic Lake, Antarctica - #987 | ecosystem: Environmental > Aquatic > Non-marine Saline and Alkaline > Saline | place: Antarctica: Organic Lake... | reverse complement strand
TCTGGCACGACGGTATTGTGAAGGGTGGTAAGAGAACTGCTGATGGGGTTATCTGGCACGACGGTATTGTGAAAGGTGGTAAGAGAACTGCTGATGGGGTTATCTGGCACGACGGTATTGTGAAGGGTGGTAAGAGAACTGCTGATGGGGTTATCTGGCACGACGGTATTGCGAAGGGTGGTAAGAGAACTGCTGATGGGGTTATCTGGCACGACGGTATTGTGAAGTCTGCAGATAAAGCCTCACAAGGAGTGGTCTGGCATTCAGTGACGGATGTCAATCATGCACAGACTGCAGCGAATGATTCAGGAATAAGTAGAACGAGTCCTCAGATGACCTTGATCAGAAAGTGGGCGGTTAAAAATACTGTAAACGCCTCTACTGAACCAAACAATATTATTAAGTTAGAATTATCTGAAAATTAATAGTTAATCAAATCATTTAGTTAAATATAAAAAGATCTGAGTTTTTACTTGTAGGTCTTTTTTTATACCTTTCGATAAAGTTATTTTGGTTTTGAGTTGATAAATGTTTTAGACTGAGTTTTGTTTATAGAAAACTGACCAGTAATAAGCATGTTTGCCTTAATAATTAATAAAATACTTAGCCCAAAGTTTTTGTTCTCAATATCGTTATTCTTTCTTGGAATAATGTTGGCGCAAACGATTGAAGCTAAATTATTTTATGAAAAACTAAGTCGCGATATCTCCTTCTCTACCTTGAATGAACGTCACGAACTCTCGGGACCCGTAATTAACGATATCGAACAAGATAATGATGGATTTATTTGGATAGCTACGCAAGATGGGCTAAATAAATACGATGGTCAAAAAGTAACAAAGTACAAGCATCAACCACAAGACGAAAACAGTCTCCCCAGTGGTTGGATCGTTGATATTTTTTCCGACAGTGAGGGCAATTTGTGGGTTGCGGGCAAGAGTGCTATCAGCCTCTATATACCCGAAAGAGATTGGTTTCAAAATTTCACTGACCCAAAAGAGCATCCGCTAGCCCAAGATCTGGAATTTACAGTAATATCACAAGTCGACAAAAACGAAATTTGGTTTGGTACCCTAGATGGTGGTATCGCTATTTTTGATATAATGAAGAAAAAATTTGTTGAGCAAATCAATAAGCAGAATGGTCTACAGTCAAACCATGTTTGGGATATTGCTGTTGATGATCAAAATAACGTCTTTGTGGCAACGAGAGACGCAGGTTTATTGTATAAGGCATTTGGTACAGATAAGTTTATAGCTTTTAACCTTGAATCAGATATTAGGTTACCAACTGACAATATCCGCTCAATTCTGATAGATGAAAAAAATCGAGTGTGGCTTGGCTCAAGGAATTCAGGTCTAATACTGTTTGATCTTATTAATGGAGTCCAAAGACATTTTGAATCGAGTATCGACGATCTATCTAGTATTTGCTCAAACTCAATCAATGATCTCTTCCAAGACAAAGGTGGTTATATTTATGTTGCTACCGACAGCGGTCTTTGTGAATGGGATGAAAATACAGAATCATTTATTCGATACATTCACAGTGATTCAAATGATGCCAGTTTAGCAGAAGGTCAAGTCTTGAGTTTGTTACAAGATCAAGGAGGTGTTCTTTGGGTTGGTACGTTTTATGGCATCAGTAAATGGAACAGATCAGTCAACAGCTTCCAGCTTGTAAATAGTAAAACGCTAACGGGAAAAGACTTATCGAGCGATGCTATCTATTCATTTGCTGAGGCTAAAAATGGCGATTTGTATGTAGGTACTATGGGGGATGGTATTAATGTTATTGATGTTGATAAGTCAACAATCTCTTATATAAAAGCGCAGCCCGGCATAGAAGGAGCTTTGCAGGACGACCGCATAGCAAGCCTATTAATAGACTCTAAACAAAACTTATGGGTAGGAACGGTTTTTAACGGTCTGCACTTTCGAAAGAAGGGAAGCGATAAATTTATCCATTACGAGCATGATCCAGCAGATGACTCGACGTTAAGTTCTAATAAAATAAGTAAAATAATGGAAATTGGCAATGGAAATATCGCTGTCGGTACTTATGGAGGTGGTATTAATATCCTTACCAGTTCTGGCAATATACAACGCTTTAAGCATGACGATAACAACAGACAAAGCCTGTCAAATGATCGAATCACTCATATGGTAGTGGGAGAAAATAGTACTATTTGGGTTGCCACTAATGGTGGAGGGTTGAACCATTTTGATCTAGCAACTAAAGAGTTCACAAGTATTCCTTTAAAGAGCAAAGATATCTATAGCGTTTTGTTAACCGATAAATATCTTTGGTTTAGTACTAGTGATAAAGGTGTCGGCAGGATTTCAACGACAGACCTAAAAAACAAACTATTCAATTTTGAATATACTGGAGTAAATGAGGGCTTAGCGACTAACTTTGGATATGGATTACTTTCCGACGAACTCGGTTATATATGGGTTAGCACTTCAAAAGGAATTAGCTTTATATCACCGGAAAATAATAAAGTTAGTAATTTCGATACTAACCATGGGCTACAGGGTATAGATTTTAACAGCAGTGCATTTTTCAAAGGGCAAAATGGGCGAATGTTTTTTGGTGGCTCGAATGGCTTTAATACTTTCATTTCGAATAATGTACCCGTCAATTTGTATAAACCACCAATTGTATTGACTGAGTATCGTCGATTAAACGACTCAATTCCTATTCATCGCGCTTTTAATAGTGAAGGTAATATAGAACTAGATTTTGACGAAGCTGACTTTGGCTTTAGCTTCGCAGCTCTTGATTACACCCGTCCTGAGTATAATTTCTATCAGTATCGACTAGGTGGCGTTGACAGCGACTGGATCGATTTAGTGAATTCTAATCAGGTGAATTTTTCCACTTTATCAGACGGCAAATATGTTGTTGAAGTGAGAGGAAGTAATAACGATGGTATTTGGTCTGACGATACTTTAAAAATCCATGTTGTCGTTAACCCCCCAATATATCGTTCTAATTATGCTTATTTAATCTATTTTTGGATTGTTGTGTTTATTGCATACCGTCTATTTACAATGGCACAGCGAAAAAAGTTAAAACAAATTGCATACAGCCTGCAACTTGAAAAAGAAGTCAGTTTAAGAACTTCAGAACTAGAGCAAGCAAATAATCAACTTGCCGTTGCTGTAGAAGAAACTAGTAAGGCTAAAGATCTTGCAATTAAGGCCGCTCAAGCTAAGTCAAACTTCTTGGCGATTGTTAGTCATGAAATTAGGACGCCAATGAATAGCATTATTGGTATGAGTGAATTACTATTATCATCCCAATTAAATGAGAATCAAAAGCGTTACGCCAATGCAGTTAGTCGAGCTGGTGAAAGTCTTTTGCAACTCATTAACGATATTCTCGATTTGTCAAAAATAGAGGCGGATAAGATTGAACTCGAAAACCATGAGTTTGATTTTCACGCTTTAATAGAAGAGTTGCTATTTTTGTTCTCAGTCAGAGCGTCAGAGAAGCAATTAGAACTTGGGTATAGTATCTGCAAAGATTGCCCAAGGTATATTCTAGGTGATGTTCATAGATTACGCCAAGTTGTGTCTAATTTATTGAACAATGCAATTAAGTTTACGTCCAAAGGAAGTATCAATTTAGAAGTTCATTTCGTTAAAAAAGAGATTCTAATTTCTGTTACCGATACCGGAATTGGTATAGAAAAAGAGCATTTCGATAAAATTTTCAATGAATTTCAGCAAGCTGATTCAACTACAACTAGAAATTTTGGCGGTACTGGTTTAGGGTTATCAATTACGCGTAAAATAGTTGATCAAATGCTGGCAAAAATTGACGTTGACTCGACTTTGGGCGAAGGCACTACTTTCACTGTCCGTCTTCCAGTAACGTTACCTAAAAAGAAATATGTTGGTGTTTCTAAAGTGGAAGATTTAAGCATGCGGCCTATTCTATTAGTTTGCACTAATGATATAGCTGCAAAAATGATGCAAAATACGTTCGAGCGTCTACAAGTGAAAGGTTTGCAAACTACAGTTGAGGCTTTGCGCGATGACGTTGCTCCAGCAGACAATGCGCTCGTGTTCATTGACCATCCTGATTTTTTGTTAAATCGGGCCTTCATTTCAACAACGCTCGAAAATACAGACTACTGTGTGCTGTTGCGGACTACCGAAAAAGCCGGGTCCGTGAATGAATTTGGATTACGCCGTATTGAAAAACCAATTCGTCTAGATACTGTGCGCGCTGAAATCTTATATGCAAGTAATCTGGAAAATAACATGGCAGAGACATCAGCTGAAGTAAGTCAGTTGACTGAAAATAATTCTCGTTTAAGTGCAAAAGTACTCTTAGTTGAGGATGTTGTTGCTAACCAAGATGTCGCTGTCACTATGCTAGAAATGTTCGGGTGTGAAGTTGATATCGCTGGTAATGGTCAATTAGCAGTCGATTTAACCCAGAAAAGTCAATATGATCTTATCTTCATGGATTTACATATGCCGGTAATGGACGGGCTAACGGCAACATGTATTATCCGTGAAAACGAAAAATCCACAGCCCGGTCCATTCCAACTCCCATTATTGCGTTGACTGCTGGTGTGTTCGACGAGGAAAAAGGACTTTGCCTAGAAATAGGTATGAATGACTTTATGTTGAAGCCTTTTACGGCCTCACAATTATTCAGTATGATTGCTGAACATATTCCAGAAAAACAAATAAAGATTAGTCCGTTGGACATACTATCAAGTTCTACGCCTAATTTAAGTATAGAAGTTGATGATTGGATTGATGCCGATGCGGTCGAAAGCATTCGTGAAATTGAAGCTCGAACGGGCAAAAAACTGTATTTACGTGTTGCTGATTCGTTTAATGCGGTCATGATTGATCAAATGCCGGCGTTGGTTGAGGCTTGTAAAAGCGGCGATAGAACCACAGCAATGGAATTAGCTCACGCAATGAAATCACTTTCTGGCAACGTGGGTACCATCGCATTTACTAAGCTATTGTTAGCTATTGAAACTGCTGCCAAAACTAACCAACCGATAGATGACGTCGAAAAATTAGATGAACTTCAAGATGTTTTCGATAAGTCACTTAAAAGCTTAGAAATATTAATTGAGAAGATGTATGACTGAACTCTCGCTTGATAGCGGCACGGATGCGACTGTATTGGTCTGTGATGATGATCCAACCTACTTGTTACTGATGGAAGAAACGTTGAGCAGTGATAATCTCAACGTACTGACCGCAGCCAATGGTCTGGACGCGTTGAAACTGTATCTAAAGCATCAACCCAGTATTGTATTGCTTGATGTGCATATGCCAATGCTGAGTGGGTTTGAGGTTTGTGCTGAAATCAGGAAGCATCCTAAAGGCAAAGATACACCAATCTTAATGGTGACTGGAGCCGACGATATACTGTCTATTGAGAGTGCTTATAAGCATGGTGCTACAGATTTCCTGCCTAAGCCAATCAAATGGCCCATGGTTGCTCACCGAGTGCGTTACATGCTTAAAGGTAGCGAAACTTTTAATAGTCTAAAACAAAGCGAAGAAAAGATGCGTCGTCTGGCTTATTTTGATTCGCTAACAGGACTACCAAATAGACAAAGCCTCGATGAAAGTTTAGAAAAAGCAATTCGACTTGCTGTCAAAAAAGAACAGAATCTTTGTATTATGTACATCGACTTAGATAACTTTAAGCGCATCAACGACACATTAGGCCATGAGTTTGGTGATAAGTTACTTAAGAAAATCAGTGAAAAAATTCTTCAGTGTTTGAAAAATGAGTCCTGTATTCCGGAAGCTCTGCAAAGTACTACTGAAATTGAGGTATCTCGCTTGGGAGGCGACGAATTTATGATTTTGCTAAACAATACGCCAAACGATGGTGACGTAAAGGTAGTTGCTCAATCATTGGTAGATTGTATTTCTGAATTAGTTTCAATTGATGATTACGAAGTTGCACTAACCCCGAGTATTGGCATTGCCATGTACCCGCGAGATGGTGCAAATTTGACAGAGCTCAAAAAGCACGCCGATGTTGCAATGTACTATGCAAAGACGATGGGCCGAAATGGTTATCGTTTCTATGCGGAATCGTTGAATGAAAACGCGATGAAGTTTTTACAAATAGAAGGGTGTCTGCGCAATGCCTTAAACAATGATGAATTTTCATTACATTATCAGCCTCAGGTGTGTCTAAAGAATAAGAAAATTATTAGCGTAGAAGCATTGTTGCGTTGGGAAAGTCCTGAGTTAGGCAACGTAACGCCCGGTGAGTTTATTCCGGTTGCTGAGGATTCTGGCATTATCAACGATTTAGGTGAATGGGTAATGCGCAAAGCCTGCGTTCAAGCTAAAGAGTGGATGGACGAGGGTATGCAAAACTTTAGAGTCTCGGTAAATCTCTCTAGTATTCAGTTTAAGCGCGCCTCGTTACTGAATATGATAAAACGGGCACTTGATGACAGTGGATTGCCTGCGTCGTTATTAGAAGTTGAATTGACTGAAAGCGCAATAATGAATGATATAGACCAAAACATTACACGCTTGAATCAGATTCGCGATTTGGGCGTAGCTATTGCTCTTGACGACTTTGGTACAGGCTATTCATCACTCAGTTATCTAAAAAGATTTCCGATAAATACTCTAAAAATTGACCGCTCATTCATTATCACTATCGATACAGACCCAGAAGACGCTGCAATTGTTGAGGCAATTATTACGCTTGCAAACACACTGAAACTGACGGTTATTGCTGAAGGGGTAGAAACACACGGGCAGCTTAAAGCCTTAAATCGTTTTCATTGTGACATTATTCAAGGGTTTTATTTTAGTAAGCCTGTGCCCGCTGAACAAATTACGAAGCTCGTTCAGCACCCGCTAAAAAAAGGTCTTTTCGCGCAAATATAAGCCCATTAATTCAGGCTGTATGATGGGCCTGATTAATGGAGAGTCGCTAAAGTAAAGTGTGCTACATTTGATTATAGATAATTAAGCGAACTTATCCTGAGTCTTGGTTTCAAAGTCGGTTGCATCGTGGCGTTCATGCAGTTGACCTGCAGGCTCACCCCAAGTGCGATTAACCATTTTGGCGCGCTTAACTTGCGGACGTGCATCAATAGCCTTGGTCCAGCGTTGCACGTTTTTATACTCTTCAACTTGTAAGAACTCACCCGCTTCATACAATTTACCGAGTGCTAAACCACCATACCAGGGCCAAATTGCCATATCAGCAATAGTATACTCGCTACCACTAATAAACTCGTTTTCAGCTAATTGGCGGTCTAACACGTCCATTTGACGCTTAACTTCCATTGCATATCGGTTAATAGGGTACTCATACTTTTCGGGAGCATATGCGTAGAAGTGACCAAAACCGCCTCCAAGCATGGGTGTGCTGCCCATCTGCCAAAAAAGCCATGACATTGTTTCAGCTCGTTTAACCGGATCTTTTGATAAAAACACATCGAATTTATCCGCCAAATATAGCAGTATTGAGCCTGATTCAAATATGCGAGTGGGTGTTGCTGTGCTGTGATCGACTAGGGCTGGTATTTTAGAGTTCGGGTTAGCGCCGACGAAGCCGCTGGTAAATTGATCACCCTCCATAATGTTGACTAAATAAGCATCGTACTCTGCTTCTTTAAAACCTTTCACCAATAACTCTTCTAGCATCATGGTCACTTTGACACCATTAGGTGTTGCCAGTGAATACAGCTGCAGCGGATGTTTTCCAACAGGTAAATCTTTGTCAGACGTTGGTCCCGCAATAGGCCGGTTGATATTGGCAAATCGGCCTCCACTTTCTGAATCCCAAGTCCAAACTTTTGGGGGCGTATAAGTTGGATCTGCCATATTGCTTCCTTATTGTGTTAAAGATGTTTGCGCTTGTATCAGTGTCTCGTGGATACAAGATGTCATGAAATAGCAATAAAATATATGCTTATTAGAACTCAATATCGCCACAAAGATGTGAATAAAATAAAAGCCATGGGCTTAATGCGCATGGCTTATTGAATAGTTTTTTATATTTACTAAGATATCGGGACGCAGATAGACTAAATCAAGTCACTCTGGTAGCGAGACTCGAACATTTCCTTCCATAAGAATTCTCGCGCTGCGACTCATAATAACGCGATCAACTTCCCATTGACCTTGTTTGTTTTGTGCTTTAGCACCTACTTTTAAAGTACCTGACGGGTGCCCGAAAATAACCGAGTCGCGCTCACCGCCACCTGCAGCTAAATTCACTAGTGTACCTGGGATAGCAGCCGCCGTGCCAATAGCAACCGCAGCTGTCCCCATCATAGCGTGGTGTAACTGACCCATAGACAAGGCGCGAACGTTTAAATCAATGTCGTTACAAGTAATTTGTTTACCGCTTGATGAAACATAGTTTTGTGGTGCTGACACAAAGGCAATTTTAGGCGTGTGTTGTTTAGCAATAGCGTCCTCGATATTAGATATCAGTCCCATTTTAACCGCACCATAAGCTCGGATGGTTTCAAATTTAGCCAATGCTGTACCATCATTATTAATCGCATCTTGCAATTCAGCGCCGGTATAACCAAGTTCATCTGCATTCAAAAACAAAGTTGGAATACCTGCGTTGATCATTGTGACTTTAAATGAGCCTATGCCTGGCACATCTAATTGATCAACTAAGTTACGTGATGGAAACATACTACCTTCGCCATCAGCAGGATCGACGAACTCTATTGTTACTTCTGCAGCAGGAAAGGTGACCCCATCTAATTCAAAACTACCTGTTTCTTGAACTTCTCCATTCGTTATTGGTACATTTGCAATAATAGTTTTATTGATGTTGGCTTGCCAAATTCTGACAACTGCAATGCCATTTTCTGGAATGCGAGTTGCGTCTATCAGACCATTGCTAATCGCAAACGAGCCGACAGCAGCAGTTAGGTTTCCGCAATTTCCACTCCAATCGACAAACGGTTTGTCGATGGCGACTTGGCCGAAAAGATAATCAACATCGTGATCGACTTTTTCACTTTTACTGAGTAATACCGTTTTACTGGTGCTCGATGTCCCACCACCCATGCCGTCGGTGTGTTTCCCGTAGGGATCTGGACTGCCTATTACGCGCAGTAATAACTGGTCGCGAAATTCACCTGCGACTTGGGCTTTTTTTGGTAAATCATCTATCTTGAAAAATATGCCCTTACTGGTGCCCCCACGCATATAGGTTGCCGGCACTTTTATCTGTGGCGTAGAGTTCATAGTGTAGCTCCAAATTATACGGTAGCTTCGATAAAGTCTTGCGCAAAGCGTTGCAAAACACCGCCAGCTTCATAAATAGATACTTCTTCGGCAGTATCGAGGCGACATTTCATAGTAACCTTAATTGATTTACCGTTTTTACGGTTTATCACCAGTGTAAGTAAAGCTCCAGGGGTCGGTTTTCCCTCAACGTCAAAGCTTTCAGTACCATCGATAGATAAGGTTTTGCGTGTTGTACCAACTTCAAATTCAAGCGGTAATACACCCATACCAATCAAATTGGTTCGATGAATGCGCTCAAAACCTTCCGCTGCGATTACTTCAACGCCCGCTAAGCGAACACCCTTAGCAGCCCAGTCGCGCGAAGAACCCTGACCATAATCAGCACCGGCTACTATAATAAGAGGCTGTTTGCGCTGCATGTAAGTTTCAATTGCTTCCCACATTCGAGTAACCGTGCCTTCGGGTTCAATCCTAGCGAACGAACCTTCTTGCATTTTACCGTCAACGATTGCCATTTCATTTTTTAATCTTGGGTTGGCAAAAGTGGCACGTTGCGCTGTTAAATGGTCACCGCGATGCGTTGCGTATGAATTAAAGTCAACTTCTGGCAGGCCCATTTTATGTAAATACTCTCCAGCAGCACTGTCCATTTGGATCGCATTGGATGGTGATAAGTGATCCGTGGTTATATTGTCACCTAGCACGGCCAGTGCACGCATCCCTTGCATGCTGCGTGAACCTGCCAATGCACCTTCCCAATACGGAGGGCGGCGAATGTAAGTACTTTGCGGACGCCATGCATATAGTGGGTCGTTTTCCTCACCATAATCGACACTTAAGTCGAACATTGGATTATAAATTTTGCGGAATTGCTCCGGTTTGACGCTCGATGTTACTACCGCATCAATCTCTTCGTCGGTTGGCCAAATATCCATCAAGCGAATATCATTACCTTGCGGATCCTTGCCTAACACATCTTTTTCGATGTCGAAGCGAATAGTGCCGGCAATAGCATAAGCAACAACAAGGGGTGGACTAGCTAAAAACGCTTGATCAGCATGTGGGTGAATGCGCCCATCAAAATTACGATTGCCAGATAATACAGCGGTAGCATACAAATTACGCTGCTTAATTTCTTCTTCAATTATAGGGTCAAGGGCGCCACTCATTCCATTACATGAGGTACAAGCAAAGCCAACAATGCCAAAGCCTAAGTTTTCAAGTTCAGGTAACAGTCCCGCTTCTTCTAAATACAATTGCACTGCTTTTGAGCCAGGCGCTAATGAACTTTTCACCCAGGGCTTTCTCAGCAATCCTAACTTATTAGCGTTGCGGGCAATGAGACCAGCTGCAATCATATTGCGCGGGTTACTGGTGTTTGTGCAACTTGTAACGGCGGCGATAATCACTGCACCATCTGGCATTTTACCTTCTTCATTTTCAACCACGCCGCTAATGCCTTTTGCAGCTAGATCAGCTGTAGCGACGCGGCTATGTGGGTTTGAAGGGCCTGCAATATTGCGACCAACGGATGACAGATCAAAACTCAATATCCGCTCATATTCAGCAGCGACTAAATCGTCTGCCCACAAGCCGGTGTGTTTGGCATAATGTTCAACTAGTTTAACTTGGTCATCTTCACGGCCAGTCAGCGTTAGGTAGTCGATAGTTTGTCTATCGATATAGAACATGGCCGCTGTCGCGCCATATTCTGGTGTCATATTTGAAATGGTGGCGCGGTCACCCAACGTAAGGTGTTTGGTGCCTTCGCCGTAAAACTCTAAGTAGGAAGAAACCACTTTTTGAGCACGCAAGTATTCAGTTAGCGCCAGGACAGTATCGGTTGCCGTGATACCTGATTGCGGCTTACCGGTTAATTCAACACCAATGATATCGGGCAAGCGCATATATGAAGCTCGCCCAAGCATAACGCTCTCAGCTTCCAAACCACCAACACCAACCGCTATTACGCCTAGCGCATCAACCATTGGTGTGTGGCTGTCGGTTCCAACTAAAGTGTCAGGGAAAGCCACTCCATCTCTTGCTTGAATTACTGGTGACATGCGTTCTAAGTTGATTTGATGCAGGATGCCGTTACCTTGGGGAATAACGTCGACATTTTTAAACGCTGTTTTTGTCCAATTGATAAAATGAAAACGGTCTTCATTACGACGGTCTTCAATCGCTCTGTTTTTGGTAAATGCATCCTTGTCGACGCCATCATGTTCTACTGCTAATGAATGGTCAACAACCAATTGAGTGGGTACCACAGGATTAACTTTAGCAGGGTCGCCGCCTTTTGCTGCAATTGCATCTCTTAGACCTGCTAAGTCTACCAGCGCCGTTTGACCAAGAATGTCATGGCACACGACTCTTGCAGGAAACCAGGGGAAGTCTAAATCACGTTTACGCTCTATAATTTGCTTTAGGCAGTCAGTTAAGATTGCCGGATCGCACTTTCTAACCAAGTTTTCAGCTAATACTCTTGACGTATAAGGCAAGGTTTCATATGCACCTGCTTTAATGTTATTTACGGCTTCTCTGGTATCGAAGTAGTCAAGCTGACTATTTGGTAAGGGCTTTCTGTAATCGTAGTTCATGACAAATCCTATAATTCTGTAGGTCATCAGTTGCTAATGATGGGACTTTGTATGACGATTTTTACGCCGAAGAGGCAAAGTAAAATACATCAAAAGCAACAGATTTCTTAACGTAGAGGCACTATTTGAAGCGCCTTTCGCATTATTAGTAGCTGCAGTAATAAGTAGCTGCAGTAATAAGTAGCTGCAGTAATAAGTAGCTGCAGCAATAAAGAGCTGCAGTAATAAATAGGTGCAGTGAATAAGTACAATAACTATCTGTTTTCGATAGCCACAACCGGACGTAACTCTTCACCTGTGTAATCAGCTGACGGACGAATAATACGGTTATCAGCTCGTTGTTCCATAACGTGGCCAGCCCAGCCTGTTAGTCGAGACATCACAAATATAGGGGTGAATAATTTAGTCGGTATTTTCATGAAGTTGTAAGCCGACGCATGAAAGAAATCAGCATTACAGAATAAGCCTTTCTCACGCTTCATGACTTCTTCACAGCGAACAGACGCTGAATACAAAACAGTATCACCAACATCTGCTGCTAGTTTTTCAGACCAGCTTTTAATAATGTCATTACGGGGGTCTGAGTCAGAATAAATCGCATGCCCAAAGCCCATTATTTTTTCTTTACGCTCTAGTTTACCCATCATTTCTTTTTCTGCATGCTCAGCCGAGGTAAAGCCTTCAATCATTTCCATTGCCGCTTCATTTGCACCACCATGCAATGGTCCTCTGAGTGTTCCTATTGCAGCTGTTACGCACGAATGCAAATCAGAAAGCGTAGATGCACAAACGCGACCAGCAAAGGTTGATGCATTGAATTCATGTTCAGCATAAAGAATTAATGATACATGCATGACTTGTTCGTCCAGTTCTTTTGGTTTCTCTCCATGCAACATATGTAAGAAGTGTGCACCAATTGAATCGTCATCAGTTTCAACGTCAATACGAATACCGTCATGCGAAAAGCGATACCAATAACAAATAATACTCGGGAAGCAGGCTAACATTCGATCCGTAACTTGATCTTGTTGAGAAAAATCAGCTTCCATTTCGAGGTTACCGAGCATCGAACAGCCCGTTCGCAACACGTCCATTGGATGTGCATTGGCAGGAATACGTTCCAATACTTCTTTGAGAGCAGATGGCAGTGAACGCAATCCTTTTAGTTTTGTTTTGTAGGCGTTAAGCTCTGATTGTGTTGGTAAGTTACCTTTAAGGATTAGGTACGCAACTTCCTCAAATTGGCACTTCGCAGCTAGGTCTTTTACATCATAACCACGATAAGTTAGGCCAGAGCCTGATTGACCTACTGTTGATAAAGCTGTTTTTCCAGCTACTTGGCCGCGTAATCCAGCGCCACTTAATACTTTTGCCATTGGTCTTCTCCGTAAATTCTGTCGGTCTAAATTATAGGTTCTTATTATCTGCAAACAAAACGTCTAGTTTTTGTTCGTATTCGTGATAGCCAAGATAATCGTATAAATTCATGCGCGTTTGCATTGAATCGAGGACAGCTTTTTGATCACCGTTATCCAAAATTGACTCATATACGATTTCTGCAGCTTTGTTCATTGCTCTAAAAGCACTGAGAGGGTACAGCACCATAGCGGCTCCCCATTCTCCAAGTTGCTGTTTGTTCCATAACTCAGTTTGACCAAATTCAGTGATGTTTGCCAAAATAGGCACGTCCAAGGCCTCCGCGAATGCGCGATAATGTGCTTCAGTTTTTACCGCTTCAGCGAAAATTCCGTCCGCACCTGCTGCAACATAAGCTTTTGCTCGTTCAATAGCGGCGTCTAAACCTTCTTGAGCGAATGAATCTGTGCGAGCCATAATGAAAAAATCAGGGTCAATGCGAGCATCAACAGCGGCTTTGATTCTGTCTACCATTTCCTCGGTAGTCACAATGGCTTTATTAGGGCGGTGTCCACAACGCTTTTGTGCAACTTGGTCTTCCATATGAACTGCTGCGGCGCCCGCCTTTTCCATATCGCGAACGGTTTTAGCAATATTAAAAGCACCTCCCCAGCCAGTATCAATATCAACCAATAATGGCAAATCGCAAGCTGAAGTAATGCGGTTAACATCAACTAAGACATCGTTGAGCGAGGTCATCCCTAAATCAGGTAATCCGTAGGATGCATTAGCTACACCTCCACCAGAAAGATAAATGGCGTGATGACCAATTTTTTTCGCCATCATTGCTGAATAAGCGTTGATCGTACCGACGATTTGAAGGGGTTTATTGTCAGTTAGTGCCTGACGAAATTTTTTACCTGCGCTCATAATTGACCTCGTTGCTTTTCAGTGGGAGTAAAGTTAAAAAAACCACAAATCGGTTCATCGTAACCTAGCCTCAATATTTTGTTTTGAATAGAGTATGTGCCTACGCATTAGCATCTCTGCGAGTTCTTCATCTCGATTACTAATGGCTTGTACTATATTCTTATGTTCATCAAATGCGGTGCTAACGCGCGGGCCAGCCATACCTAATTGCACACGATACATGCGAATGAGATGGTAAAGACCGTTAACTAACATCGAAATAAGATGATCATTTTTACTACCAACAATAATACGGTAGTGAAAATCGACATCTCCTGCTTCTTGATAGTATGTTTGGCTGCCTTTCACTTCCTGAAAGTGAGAGTTTAGTAACACCTTTAAGTCTTCAATTTCGGCATCTGTCATATTCTTTGCGGCTAATCTTGCGGCCATGCCCTCGAGTGACTCTCTGACTTGATAAAGTTGAATAAGACCTTCGAGTGTTAATGCGACGACCCGGGCACCTATGTTTGGTTTACGCTCTACCAAGTGGCAACTTTCTAAGCGATTAATTGCTTCACGGACTACTGCGCGACTTACGCCATATTTTGTCGACAATTCCATTTCACTTAGTTTACTACCCGCTTTAATTTCACCCTCAACAATATCACTCCTCAATTGAAAAAAAGTTTTGTCGGCTCCGGTGATAGCTTGTTCGGTAACTGCAATCATTAAGTTTGTCTAGGTGAATATATTGTCGACAATATAGTTATTATTTAGTATAAAGTCAAATGAAACACTATATTTTGTCGACAATGTGACTAAAGTCTTACTGTTTTAATCATTAGATAAAGGACCGCCAAGATAAAAAAAGCACCCACTTTTGCAAGTCGGTGCTTTTTTTTCTTTACGTGCACTGCATTAAATTAACGAGTCGCTGTAGTTTTCACTTTCGCAGAAACTTTAATTTCAATACGACGGTTCACTTTATGCGCTTGTGCATTCTTAGCAGTATCTTTCAATTGCGTTTCACCATAACCCACAGTAGTTAAACGGGATGCATCAATATCGTATTTGGTAACCAACATATCTTTAACCGAATAAGCTCGTTTTTGTGAAAGGAATTGATTATATTCATCAGTACCTACAGAAGAACTATGGCCCTCAATAATAGCCATTGTGCTACCGTAAAGCTTCATAAAATCAACAAACTCAATAATGTTATCAGCGTCAGAGTTCTCGATTTGACTACTGTTGTTAGCGAATAAAACGTCAAGTGCAACAGACACTTCTTTTTCAAACAATACGCTACAACCATCAGCATCTGCTTTGTCAGTCATTGGAGTATCAAGGCATTTGTCCTTGATGTCCAATACACCGTCGGTGTCTTTATCTAGGCCAAGTGAACAACCTTTCGTATTAACTTTAGTTCCTGCTGGTGTGTTTGGACACGAGTCAACGGTATTTAACACGCCGTCATTGTCCATATCAACGCTGCAACCTGTTGGATCGATTTTTGTTCCGGCTGGCGAGTTAGGACAACGGTCTACAGCATCATAAACGCCATCGTTATCGATATCTTTGCGCACTAGAGCATTACTTGTTTGACCGAATATATACGCTAAACCCAATTTTGCGCTGTATTCATTATAGCCTTGACCTAAATCACGGTATCCCGCAACTTCTGTAATCACGCGCACTCTGTCACTTACTTCCCAATGTTTACCAACACCGTAGCTAATCATGCCATAGCTATCTGCGATAGATTGGTCGCGTAAACCACCAAAAAAATACGCTATATCATCATCCAAGAAGTACATTGCATCAACACCTAACATGACGCCATCATCACCAAACCCTGGACGGTTAAGTCCTTGCATATCTAGGAAAACGCGAGAAAGCTCAAAACGGATAGCCCATTTAGGATCGAAACGGAAACCTAATTCGCCTCCTAATGTTTCACCGTCGTCTAAATAACCCAAAGGCTCAGGTTTATCTGAATCTGGACTGTAATATTGCGCGAAACCTCCGACCCAGGTTTCATAGGATGGGGCATCTTGGGCAAGCGTGTTAGCAGATATAGCTGCTAGCGCAACTGTTGCAAAAAGCAAATAACGTTTCATGACTGAATTCCTTTTATCCAAATTAGTATAATTAACGCGACACTATAATCATCGCCTAGATTAAATGCAATTTCCAACTAAACCTTTATTTTTAATGGGGTTTTACGCAATATCTGTTAGCTAAATCAGATTTTGCAATATGGCTAGTTCAATTTAACTGCAAAAGTGAGGATAATATTCGTGCAGTAGTCGCTATACTGAAGCTAACAAATGATTTATTAGCTCAACTTTTATTGTTATTGGCACTTTTGGCAAACGCCATGGGCTTCTATGGTTTGGCGAACGATCACAAACGCATTTTGTTCTGCCTGTGCTTCGAGGGTTTCCTTTACGCCAGCCGACTGAATTTCCTGTACGTCGCCGCACGTGTCGCAAATCAAAAATTGCACGGGATGGCTACTACCAAAATGATGACAAGCCATAAAGGAATTTGTTGATTCAACTTTATGCACGAGCCCTAAATCAAGGAAAAAGTCTAACGCTCTATACACGGTTGGTGGCTTGGCGTTATTTTCGGTTTTACGTAACTCATCCAATAAATCATAGGCACCAATAGCGCTATCTTGATTTATCAGGATTTCATAAACGCGTTCGCGAAGAGGTGTGAGACGAGCACCTTTGTCGTTGCAGTAGGACTTTGCTTTCACCAAAAGGGATTGATTTTGTGTGGATAATACCAAAGTAATTTTCCTGTTTACAAACATTTAAATAATGCTGTTTATTCTGTCAATAGTATAACACCGGAGTTTACTTCGACAACAGCAAAGGAGATACTTTTATCATAATTATAGGAACAATTAATACTATTTCTATCGATCGACTTTACGTGCTCAGGATACAGTTGCCTTTGCATAAATATCAATATTAATATAGCGTTAGCATCCCATATCCAATCAGCTTTGTGAGAGAGCAGGCATTTAATAAGGTTAGCCATGACAGCAACAACGAAAACTAAACGTTATTTTATTTTTTCGAATGACAGACTATTAGTGCCGGCTGAAGCCGATTTGAGCGCGGGGGTTGAATTATTAGCTGACCTCGGACAAGAGATTTTTTCTGAATATGCCGATCAAACTGTTCATGTATATGCAAATGAGCATGTTGAACATCACCTTGTTGATATGCAAAAGGAAATAGTCGAACACGACTCTGTGCGTTCAATTAGTTTGCGTGAAGTTGTTATGTTGATGCCAAAAGAGGACTTTCAGCACGTTGCCCAAGCTTGGCAATATGCCGTGTTTTTGCGAACGCACCAGTTTTGTGGTCGTTGTGGTTCGAGAGTGGATCGCGTGTTTTGGGAAATGGCAATGCATTGTCACTCTTGCCAGCATCGAAGTTATCCGCGCGTTTCTCCGTGTATTATTGTTGCGATACGTCGTCAAAATAAAATTTTACTAGCACAAGGTGAACGCCAAAAAGAATCGGGTTTCTTTTCTATCTTAGCGGGTTTCGTAGAAAGTGGTGAAACACTAGAACAAGCGGTACATAGGGAAGTGTTTGAAGAAGTTGGTATAAAAGTGAAAAAGTTAGCGTACTTTAGTAGTCAACCTTGGCCATTTCCGCATTCTCTTATGGTTGGTTATTTAGCTGAATACGACAGTGGTGACATTGTTGTTGATGGTAAAGAAATCATTAAAGCTGACTGGTTTGATATCGATAATTTACCCGTAGTGCCACCAAAATTTTCCATTGCGGGAGGATTAATTGAGGAAACGCAAAAAATAATCGCAAAAAAGTCGGTATAATAAAGGTAGAGTTATCTCGAACTAGATAAATTGAGTGAGTCGCTGCACAATTAGTGGCTTATTAAAAATAATTTGTATGTTAACGAGTCAGTTTCAAATTTCACAATGAGTAAAGCATGACCCCACTAAAAAACGATAGATATTTACGTGCTCTTTTCAAGCAACCTGTTGATGTGACGCCAGTATGGATGATGCGTCAAGCGGGACGTTATTTACCAGAATACAAAGCGCTACGCGCTGAAGCCGGAAATTTTATGGCGTTGTGTACAAACCCTGAATTAGCCTGTGAAGTAACACTGCAACCCCTTCGTCGCTTTCCTTTGGATGCCGCTATTTTGTTTTCAGATATTCTGACCATTCCGGATGCTATGGGCTTAGGCCTATATTTCGAACAAGGTGAAGGTCCAAAGTTTAAGTCACCCATCGTTGATAAAGCGGGCATAGACAAATTACCTATACCTGACCCTGAGTTGGAACTCAAATATGTGATGGATGCAGTGCGCACCACTCGCAAGAATTTGAAAGGCGAAGTGCCTCTGATTGGTTTTTCTGGCAGTCCATGGACATTAGCTACTTATATGGTGGAAGGCGGCTCAAGCAAAGCCTTTACCAAAATTAAAAAAATGGCATTTGCAGAGCCGGCAATGCTGCACGCATTATTAGATAAGCTCGCCGACTCAGTAATTTTATATTTGAATGCGCAAATTGCAGCAGGTGTGCAGTCGGTTATGATATTTGACACCTGGGGCGGTGTATTGAGTCCTCGCGACTATAAACTTTTTTCTTTGCAATACATGGATAAAATTGTTGCTGGGTTAACTCGTGAATACGACGGCCAAAAAATACCCGTCACATTATTTACTAAAAATGGTGGTATGTGGCTAGAGTCTATTGCTGCAACTGGCTGCGATGCTATTGGTCTGGATTGGACTATTGATATTGCGGATGCAAAAGCACGCGTTGGTTATAAAGTGACACTGCAGGGAAATATGGACCCTTCCATTTTATATGCACAACCTGAACGTATTGAACAAGAAGTTCAAGATATACTTGCCGGTTTTGGCGAAGGTGAAGGTCATGTATTTAACTTAGGTCATGGTATTCACTTAGACGTGCCGCCTGAAAATGCAGGTGTGTTTGTTGACGCTGTGCACAAATACAGTGCTAAATATCACAAATAAGTGATTTTTAGTATGGCGGCTTCGGTCTATTATTAATGCGCAAAACAACAAAAGCTGACTTGATATTAATAAGTTGGCTTTTTTATTTGTGTTTAGGCATTCCTTTCTCTATGCTTCTGGCCAAGCGCTGAGTTTTACGGTTTACGCTGTTCTTACTTAGACTCGTGTCGCTTTCGCTGCCGTCTTTTTCCTTGTTCTGGTCAATGTTTGCATGAACTTGTTGGACATCAGATTGCATTACCTCAGCTAATGCCCATTGAATATGCTCTTGCACCATTTCATCGGGGAAATCCAGCGCGTTTTCCAATGCACTTTTGATTTCTTCAGTTTCCTGCTGTGTCTTGGCTATTTGGTTGCCTAATCCTACGGCAATATTTCGTTTCCATTTGCGATAACCAATGCGTCTAATAGCCGAACCTTCTGTGTTCTTTAAGAATTCGTCCTCTGTCCATTTGAATAAATCAAGCAATGAGCGGTTGTGCATGTGTTGCCTTGCAAAGAAGTCTTTTTCTTCGGTCACCTTTGCATATTTATTCCAGGGACATACAAGCTGACAATCATCACAACCATACACTCTGTTGCCTATCGCTTTGCGGTAAACTATGGGTATTTCGCCATCGTTCTCTATCGTCAGATAAGAAATACATTTGCGCGCATCTACAACATAAGGGGCTACAATTGCTTGCGTCGGACAAATTGAAATACAAGCCGTACATTTACCACAGTCCTCTTCAACGGGTTGGTCGACAGGCAACGGTAAATTGATGAATAGCTCGCCCAAGAAGAAATACGAACCGGCCTCTTTATTAATTGTAAGTGAGTGTTTACCTGTCCACCCGAGGCCTGCTTTTTCTGCAATGGCGTGCTCAAGCACGGGGGCTGAGTCTACAAAAGGACGAAATGAAAAGTCTTGGGTGTATTCCTGAATTTGTTCAGCCAGCTTTTGTAATTTTTTGCGAATGACTTTGTGATAGTCTCTACCTAAAGCGTAGCGGCTAATATAGGCAGTAGATGACGACTTTAAATTACTCGCGAATGAGGCGTCTGGAGGTAAATAATCCATACGGACACTGATAATACGTAACGTACCTGAGACTAATTCGTTGGGTGATAACCGTTTTTCTACATTGCGCTCAAGAAAGCTCATGTTGCCTTGATAATCATTCTCAAGCCAGTTTTTTAATGCTTTTTCATGCTGACTTAGATCAACATCACTGATACCGATTTGCTGAAAACCTAGCGACTTACCCCAAGTCTTGATATTCTCGGTTAGCAGGCTCAAATCTATTGAATTAATAACTGACATTTTCTACGGACACACTCACATGTTGCATAAAGATACGACTCTAAGTCTAACACAGAAACTCTATCGTGCTGATCAAGTTAAGCATTTTGAATTAGAAGCAGCTGCTAAATTGAGTCTGTCAAAATTTGAACTAATGCAGCGGGCGGGCAAAGTCGTATTTAAACGTTGCGTTTCATTAATGCCCAATACACAAACCTATTTAATATTGGTGGGTGTTGGCAATAATGCAGGTGACGGTTATGTTACCGCATTAAATGCAGTCAATGCAGGTAAAACGGTGATTTTATGTGCTGTTGACCCAGAACGAAAAGTCATTGGTGATGTTGCTCGAGCTCAAAAAGCTTGGCTAGATAACGGAGGTAAAATTGAAGCTTTTACCCCTGAATTACTCGTTCGTTGCGACTTGATTATTGATGCACTACTGGGCATTGGTATAGCCGGTATTATTCGCAATGAATTTGCTGATGTGATTGACGCGATAAACGATTCAGTAGTACCTGTTATTAGTGTCGATTTGCCCAGTGGTTTGGATGCGGATACCGGTGAATCACTCGGTCGCTGTATACAAGCAGACATTACTATTACATTTGTCGGCATCAAGCTAGGGTTAACTACCGGGGCAGGCAAGCAATCTTGTGGGCAACTTGTATTTGAGGATTTAGGCATTGGTAAAGCTTTTGCCGAAATAGCACGAAGTGATGCGAATGCGCTCGATATTGCTCATTTTAAAGGACTTGCTCCAAGACCGGTGCACAGCCATAAAGGGTCCTACGGTCGTTTATTATGTGTCGGCGGTAATTCAGGTATGGCTGGGGCGATCAGATTAAGTGCTGAAGCAGCATTGCGCAGCGGCACAGGCTTAGTAAAAGTGTATGCCCACGAAAGCTCAAAAGTACAAATTAGTGCAGGGCGACCGGAAATTATGGTTACCTCTACTAACTTAGAGGATGCATTAGCATGGGCAACCTGCATTGTGATTGGTCCTGGTCTGGGCCAAGATAATTGGAGCCGCGCAACCTACGATACGGTTTTGCATTATTGTCAAAATAACCCCAAACCTATGGTAATTGATGCCGACGCCCTTAATATTATGGCAAGCACTGCATCATTCGTTAGCATCGACGATTATGTAATGACACCGCATAGCGGCGAAGCTGCGAGGCTGTTGAACGTAACTGTTGAAGAAGTGGAAAATAATCGATTTGTTTTTGCTCGCCAAGTTGCGGAACGATATCATGCAACATGTGTCCTAAAAGGCGCGGGTACTATTATTGATGATGAAAAAAGCGCCTGGGTTTGTAGGCACGGCAATCCAGGTATGGCAACAGCGGGTATGGGAGACGTCCTTACTGGTATTATTGGGTCATTAATGGCGCAACGAGTGAGTACTCCTCTGGCGTGCCAATATGGGGTTTCCTTGCATGCCAAAGCTGGTGATATAGTTGCCGAAAAACAAGGGCAAAGAGGTATGCTTGCAAGTGATTTATTTGACACTGTGCGCATGTTAATTAACGAGTAATAAAGAGTGCACGGGGACCATGATAAAGAACGAATTTGTAGCTCATTCTGAAGACGATACAAAACGCATTGCGATACAATTGGCAAAGATAATGAGACACCAAGGTCTTGGCGGTTTAACGTTCTATCTCAATGGCGATTTAGGGGCAGGTAAAACAACCTTTACACGCCATTTGGTCCAAGCCTTGGGGCATAATGGAAATGTGAAAAGTCCGACTTATACTTTGGTTGAGCCTTATGATATAGAGGACATAAAGTTATTTCATTTTGATCTATATCGCTTAGCCGATGCAGAAGAACTCGAATTTATGGGCATCAGAGACTATTTTAATGACAACAGTATGTGTCTTATTGAATGGGCTGAAAAGGGGTGGGGTTTGCTTGCAAAGTCAGATGTAGAGGTGAATATTAAGATTGACAGCATTCGTAATGACAATCGATTGTTTGAGTTTGTAGCAACATCTGATGTCGGTGAACGTTTATTATATGCGTTAAAGCAATAACTATTCTGGATAAATAAAATTCGTAGAATCGTGAATGTTAATATGTTGTCCACTAATACGCAGAAATAGTAAGTCCGAAGGGTAATTTTGTATCGTTTGATACTGTGTTAATCTTTACTCGAGATTGTTGGAACAATAAGAATAAAAAATACAATGAAGCAGAATGTAGTTGCATGCAAAGTAGTGAGTTCGATACTAGCGCTTTTCGTCAGCGTGACGGCGTATGCTTTAGTACAATCTAATATTACTGGTATCAGGATATCTCCAAGCAATGACAATACCCGCATTGTTGTTGATATATCGCAGCCAACAAGTTTTTCCTATTTTAACCTGCAGTCGCCTGAAAGATTAGTGATTGACTTCAAAGATACCAATCGAAAATTTAATTTCAGCAAAGTGGGTAACAGCGGTAACCTAATTAAAAAAATACGCGACTCAAGACCCAAGCTAGCAACTGACATGCGCATGGTTATTGAATTAAACAAAGACATAGACGCACAATTGTATTCGTTGGAACCGAGTGCGGATTTTGGCTACCGCATTGTCATTGACTTAAACGACCCTAATCCGACACCAGTAGTTACTAGCACTGCTGCACCCAAACGCGATAAAGATATTATTATTGTTATTGATGCGGGGCATGGTGGTGTCGACCCCGGTTCGATTGGTCCGAAAGGAACGTACGAAAAAAACATTACATTAAGCATAAGCAAAATGCTTGAAAAGCGTATTAACGAAGAGGCTGGTTTACGCGCTATCATGACGCGCCACGGTGACTATTATATAAGCCCCAATGACCGTCCTGATTTTGCAACTAAAGAAAATGCCGACTTACTCATCTCGATTCATGCTGACGCATTCACAACTCCGCAACCAAGAGGAGGTTCTGTTTGGGTTCTTTCTAAGGGCCGAGCGGATAGTGAATTAGGTCGTTTGTTAGAAAGAACAGAAAGAAACTCCGAATTGCTAGGTTCAGCGGCTGATGTTATTGGTGATAGGGATACGGAGCGTTATTTTGCAGAAACTATTTTTAATATGTCCATGGATTTGTCACGCGCGTCGAGCTATGACATTAGCAGCAAAGTGATTAAAGAAATGAGGAAAGTGACGAGGATGCACAAGAAGGTTCCTCAAAGCGCCAGTTTAGCGGTATTGACGGCACCAGAAACACCCTCTATTTTAGTTGAAGTTGGATTTATTTCTAACCCTCAAGAAGAAAAAAACTTGAATTGGCGGGCATACCGTCAACAATTAGCTGATTCATTATTTAAATCGATTCAATTATTTTTTAGAAATGCACCGCCCGAAGGTACTTTATGGGCGCAAGAGCGCGACAGTCAGCCAAGAAAGCACAAAGTAAAAAGCGGTGAGTCACTTTCACTCTTGGCTCAACGCTACAATGTTGATTTAGACAGCTTAAGAGAAGTAAATAATATAAAAGGTGATTTAGTAAGGATCGGGCAAACACTGACTATTCCTTTGAATTAACTAAACAAAAACGACCGAAAACGATGACCTAAATAAGCGAAGATACTAGCATTGACTATCAAAATACTACCCGCTCGACTTGCTAACCAAATTGCCGCTGGCGAAGTGGTTGAACGCCCTGCATCCGTGGTTAAAGAACTCGTCGAAAACAGCATCGATGCAGGGGCTACCGATATATTGGTTGAAATTGATAAAGGCGGCCATAAGCGGATGCTGATCCGCGATAATGGTAACGGTATTCCAAAAGAAGAGTTGAGCTTAGCATTAAGTCGTCATGCGACGAGTAAAATTCAAGATATCGATGATTTAGAGTCTATTACGAGTCTGGGTTTTCGTGGTGAAGCGCTGGCCAGCATCAGTTCAGTGAGTCGTTTAACGCTGACGTCAAAAACTGATGACCAAGCAGAAGCATGGCAGGCTCACTGTGAAGGTCGAGAAATGGAAATTCAATTAAACCCGGCCGCGCATCCAAAAGGCGCATCGGTTGAAGTGCTCGATCTCTTCTTTAATACACCAGCTAGACGAAAGTTTTTACGTGCCGAAAAAACAGAATTTCAGCATGTTGAAGAAGTTTTTAAGCGAATGGCACTAAGTCATTTTGAAGTTGGCTTTACTCTCAAGCATAATGGTCGGGTTGTACATCGCTTTCCTACTGTATTGCCAGAGCTTAAAAATAAAAGAATAGCGGCAGTGTGTGGTCAGGCATTTTTGCAAAGTAGCATCGTCGTGCACGGTGAATATGAAAACGTGTCGGTTATGGGATGGTGTAATACAGTTGGTCAGGGGCGCGGGACTAACGCTCTGCAATATAGTTTTGTGAATGGCCGAATGATGAAGGACCGTGTTATTTTACACGCTATTCGACAAGCATTTGAAGGCATGATTGACTCGCAAACCTACCCTGCATTTGTTTTGTTTATTACAATGCCGCCTGCAGAATTGGATATCAATGTGCATCCAGCTAAGCATGAAGTGCGGTTTCATCAGAGTCGCCAAGTCCACGATCTTATTTATAAAAGTGTTTCAGATGCATTGTTAATGAGTGCTTCTACAGATGCTTTTGAGTTTGATAACAACGAACAGGCTGACTCTACTAGCACTAATATTACCTCATTATACGAAATACCAAAACACGCGTATCAGCAGCCATCAGGCAATTCTTCTGGCGATAATTCAGGTGAAAATAGGCATAGAGCTCAATCAGGCTATACACCACAAGCAAGAGGCTTTGAGAGTCAAGGTAGTAATACAAACAGCCATCATGGCGTCGGGCAGGTTAATAAAAGTGCAGCTAATCAATATCAGAACCTAATGAGTCCCGGTACCGAATCTTACCGAAACTCTTTAAATAGGGATGATCCTGATGGATCAGGCTTGTCATTTCTGTTAACTGAATCAAAGCAACTTGTTTTCGTGCGTAATGAGGGCGTGTGCTTTTTGCCCGCATACCAAGTTCCGGGCTATGTTTTATATAAACAAATTCTGGTTTCAGATGTGCAACAACCACTCTTGATGCCAGTATCCGTGAAACAAAGTATCGCTGGATCTCAATTAGCGCCAGATAAGCAAGATATTTTGCAAAACAGATTGAACATTCTAAAGAAGCTTGGCTTCGACATTCAATTGCATGGCGCTAAGTGGATTTTGAAACAAGTGCCAGCTTGCTTAAGGCAGCTTCCATGGGTGTCGATTTTACCTAAGCTGCTAGATACAGAACTACCGCTCCTTAATACTAAAACGATGTTGCAATACATTTGTTTTTGTTGGGCTCAATCGTATGAATTTAGCGTTGCTGAATTACACACTTGGTTTCATACAATGTCCCAAACCGAGCAAATTCAGTTGATTGCGACGTCGGCTAAAACGGTTGATATACCCATAGTGACTTTTTCAATTGATAAAAATTAAATGAGTGATTCTGCGATACTACAAAAAACGCACAAACTTCTAATGCCACAAGTCATTACTATTATGGGACCAACGGCGTCGGGTAAAACAGCCTTAGCCATTGAGTTGGCTAAAAGCATAAATGGCGAAGTTGTTAGTGTCGATTCTGCTCTGATTTATCGGGGATTAGATATTGGTACTGCGAAACCGAAAGTTGAAGAACGAGGTGATATTAAACACTGGTTGATTGATATCGTTGATCCTGAAAACGCATACTCGGTGGCTGAATTTTGTAAAGATACGATAGTTTGTATCGAAGATATACTGCGCAGAAGGAAGACTCCTATCCTTGCCGGTGGCACTATGATGTATTTTAATAGCCTAATAAAAGGGCTGTCCAGTTTGCCAAATGCCGATGCAAAAACACGTAGTCAAATACAATTATTTATTGAACAACACGGATTGCAAGCCGCGCACCAAAACTTAAGTGATATTGATCCAGGAAGTGGCGCTCGTATTCATCAGAATGATCCGCAACGTATCATGCGGGCATTGGAAGTGTATGCATTGACTGGTGATACTATGACCGATTTACAAGGTATAAAACCGAAGCCATTACCGTATGAATTCACTCAGTTTAGTTTGATGCCAAATGATCGTGCGCTGCTGCATGAGCGCATTGCTTCTAGGTTTGACCTTATGCTGCAAAATAACTTTGAACAAGAAGTGAGAAAACTACGTAAGTATAAGTCATTACATATTAATTTACCTGCTATTCGCAGTGTGGGCTATCGCCAAATGTGGCAATATTTGGATGGTGAATGCAGCTTCGATGAAATGCGGGAAAAGGCAATTATCGCAACTAGGCAGTTAGCTAAGCGTCAAATTACTTGGTTAAGAGGCTGGGAGGGCTCTAATTCGTTGGAAACAGGCAATACAAAAAACATCAAGCTGATTTTGCAACATATTCAATAAAATTCGTTATATATTTTTGCTTGAATAGTATACACTCGAGAACTGGTGAGAGTATTCCGAAAATAAAAAAAACATAATAAAGAGTAAGGATCACAAATGGCTAAAGGTCAATCACTTCAAGATCCCTTCTTAAATGCATTAAGAAAGGAACGTATTCCAGTATCAATATACCTGGTAAATGGTATTAAATTGCAAGGTCAAGTTGAGTCATTCGACCAATTTGTTATTTTATTGAAAAACACGGTGAGCCAAATGGTTTACAAGCATGCAATCTCAACCGTGGTACCCTCAAGAGCGATTGTAATGCCAACTCAAAGCGAGGGCGAAGGCGAATAATGCAGGCGGGTCTCAATATCATTGTTCGCAATCCAGTCATTTTAATGAAAAAGCATGCCTTAGCTAAAAGTCATGCTTTAACCAAAAAGGCATGTTTAATTAAAAGCCATAGCAACGGGGTTCTATTTGTTTGATCGTTACGAAGCCGGTGAACAGGCTGTTTTAGTTCACGTTGATTTCACTGATAACACTGACAAGGAAGACTTAAACGAATTGCAAATGCTGGTAAGTTCAGCGGGTGTAAACACAGCATCGGTGCTTACTACATCTAGGCGCTCTCCTCAGGCCAAATTTTTCGTTGGTAGCGGCAAAGCACAAGAAATAGCCGATACCGTAAACGCAACTGGTGCAGACGTCGTCATTTTCAATCACCAACTTTCTCCTTCACAAGAACGTAATCTCGAAGCGCTTATTTGCTGTCGAGTGCTTGACCGTACAAGTCTTATTCTTGATATATTTGCGCAACGAGCGAGAACCCATGAAGGGAAGTTGCAAGTTGAATTAGCGCAATTACGTCATTTATCAACGAGACTTATTCGTGGTTGGACTCACTTAGAGCGCCAAAAAGGTGGTATTGGTTTACGTGGTCCTGGTGAAACACAATTAGAGACCGATAGACGTTTGCTCAGAGCACGAGTAAAAGGAATTATTAAGCGCTTAGAAAAAGTGAAAAAGCAACGGGAACAAGGTCGCCGCTCTCGAAAACGTGCTGAGATTCCAACCGTATCACTAGTGGGTTACACTAATGCTGGAAAATCGACATTGTTTAACACCATTACCAATGCAGGGGTCTACGCAGCTGATCAATTGTTTGCTACACTAGACCCGACACTGCGTAAAATCGAATTAGCGGAAGTTGGTCATGCTATTTTAGCTGATACAGTGGGTTTCATTCGTCACTTGCCACATGATTTAGTGGCAGCATTTAAAGCCACTCTTCAGGAAACTCAGGAAGCAGATATTTTATTGCACGTTATTGATTATGCAGACGATCAATATCTTGAATATACCGACCAAGTAAATGAAGTGTTGGATGAAATTGGCGCGGGTGAAGTGCCGCAACTAATCGTTTGTAACAAAATAGACCGGCTAGAGGGTGTTGTGCCAAAAGTTGATCGTGACGATACTGGTCGTCCAATTCGTGTTTGGATTTCAGCGCAAGCGGGTTTGGGTATTGATTTATTAAAAAATGCCCTCACTGAGTGTTTACATAGGGCGATGGTTGAATATCAGTTAAAAGTTCCACCAAATGAAGGCAGTTTGCGTGGAATGCTCTATAATCTTAATTGTATTGCACGACAAAGCTATTCAGACGATGGATATTGGCTGGTAGATATCAAGATGCTTGAGAGCGATTGGAATAAAATAGATAAACAATTGGACAATCGTCTCAATAATTACATTTTGTGACGGTTATTTGTAAATTTAAAAATCTAATCTAATCGGCTTTTAGTATAAGTATTAGTAAAACAAAAATGTAAGTATAAATGACTTTAATTACGGAGTATCTGTATGGCTTGGAATGAGCCGGGTGGTGATAAAAACGACCCTTGGAAAAATCGCGGCGGTAAAGAACAAGGTCCACCAGATCTTGATGAAGTACTGAAAAATTTATTTGGCAAGTTTAGTAAGTCAGGCGGAAGTGGCGGGGGTAGCGGTAAAAGCTATACCGGCATGGGGCTGGGTTTACTTGTTGCTATCATTGTTATTATTTGGGGCTTAAGTGGTTTTTATACTATTAAAGAAGCTGAACGTGGGGTGATATTGAGATTCGGTGAAAACACAGGTCAGCTAGCACAGCCTGGTTTAAGCTGGAAAATGACGTTTATTGATGAAATTATTCCTATAAACGTACAAAATATCAGTTCCTTAGGATCCGCTGGATCAATGTTAACTGAAGACGAAAACATGGTACGTGTTGAAATGGAAATGCAATATCGAATTGCTGATCCGTACCTGTGGAGATTTTCGGTTATTGACCCAGAAAGAAGTTTGAGCCAAGCACTAGACAGTGCTATTCGTTATGTTGTTGGTCATATGAAAATGGATGACATCTTGACTGATGGTCGCGAGACTGCCAGACAACGAGTTCGTGAGGAATTGGGCAGCATTGTTGGGGCCTATAACATGGGTGTTTCAGTCATCGATATGAACTTTAAGGACGCACGTCCACCGCAAGAAGTAAAAGCGGCGTTTGACGATGCCATTGCAGCGCAGGAAGATGAAGTTCGATTTATCCGTGAAGCGGAAGCCTACGCGAGAGAAATTGAGCCTAGGGCCCGCGGACAAGTAAATCGTATGAACGAAGAAGCACAGGCTTATAAAGAGCGTTCTATATTGGAAGCTCAAGGTGAGGTAGCTCGTTTCGAGGAGTTATTACCACAATATTTAGCTGCACCAATCGTGACTAGACAGCGTTTATATCTTGAGACAATGGAGGAGGTATTTTCGAGTACCAGTAAAATCATTGTTGATACGGAGGGTAGTGGCAACATGATGTACTTACCTTTAGATAAGATTATGGAACGTACAAATTCGCAATCTCGAGCACAGCGAGCTCAAGATCGAAACACATTGGAAGGTTTGCGTAACTCACCAGCGACAGAAGAGTTGTTGAACAGAACGCAAAACAACAATACACGCGGTAATAATAGACAGGGGAGAAACTAAAGCATGAAGAATTTACTAGCTATAGTAATAATCATCCTGTTGGCCATTGGCTACGGATCTATTTTCGTAGTCAAGGAAGGAACGCGTTCTATCGTTGTTCGTTTCGGTAAAGTCGTTGCAGATGATGAAGGTAAAACTCAGGTTTATACACCGGGTCTGCAATTTAAATTAGCTGTTTTTGACACAGTGAAAGTATTGGATGCTCGTATTCAAACGTTGGATGAGCAACCAGACCGTTTCGTGACGATAGAAAAAGAAGATTTGATTGTAGACTCCTATGTGAAGTGGAAAATCGAAGACTTTGAACGCTATTATTTGTCAACGGGCGGCGATAGATTTCAAGCAGAGAGTCTCCTGAAGCAGAGAGTAAACAACGGACTCCGTTCTGAATTCGGTTCTCGTACAATCAAGCAGATAGTATCTGGTGAGCGTAGTGAATTGATGGATGAAGCAATGAAGCAAGCTTCAGGTAGTACTAATGAATTGGGTATTCAAATTGTTGATGTGCGAGTAAAACAAATCAATCTACCTACTGAAATCAGTGAGTCAATATTCAGCCGTATGCGCTCAGAGCGAGCTGCTGCAGCAAGAGAGTATCGTTCAGAAGGTAAAGAACAAGGCGAGATTATTCGCGCAAATATTGATGCCAAAGTGACGATTATGTTGGCAGACGCAGAACGTAATGCGCGTCAGTTACGTGGTGAAGGTGCTGCGCAATCAGCTAAAATTTATGCTGAAACATTTTCTAAAGACCCCGAGTTCTACTCATTCTTAAGAAGCATGGATGCGTATAGAAATGCATTTAACAGCAAGCAAGATGTTATTGTATTAGAGCCGGACAGTGAGTTCTTTAATTACTTAAATTCACAGGCGGGCAAAAGGAAGTAACGTTCTTTCAGATCTAAGTAAGGGGCAGTGCGGATTAATCAGCACTGCCCCTTTTTTGTGTTTAATAAGGATTCTGTTCAATTAACGTAATGAAAACATTGATTAATACAGTTACAGCTATTTCGGTTACCTGAAGCTCTAGTTAAAATTAACACAGGATTAAATGTAACTCCGATTTTGTTGCTTTATTGAACTATATTCCCAAACAACAATGTTCATTACAATTTTTTATGAAATGCCGCCGTATTTTATGTATTATTTAACACTCTAATAAAAACAATAAAAGAGAGTGACAGTTGAGTAGGCGCAATTCACCTTCAAGTCCACCATCTAAACAACCGCAAGATTTATCTCAATCTGGTTGGTTTTCACGATTTCTTTCAACCGTAGAATGGTTAGGTAATCTCCTTCCTCATCCGATAACTTTATTTGCTTTATTGGCAGTGCTTATTGTCTTTTTGAGCGGCATATTAGGTTACTTTGACGTTAGCGTTGTTGACCCGCGTCCAATCGGCAGTACAGGCCGAGATGTGGACGGTATGATTGACGTTATTTCACTTATGGATGGCGATGGCTTACGCAGAATAGTGACTGGCTTAGTAACCAACTTTACGGGCTTCGCGCCGTTGGGCACGGTATTGGTTGCTTTACTTGGAGTGTCACTTGCTGAACATTCTGGATTGCTCAGTACAATAATGCGCTCCATGGTAATGAATGCCTCACCGCGTATGGTAACCGTCGTTGTTGTTTTTGCTGGTGTGGTTTCTAACACCGCTTCAGAATTAGGGTACGTGGTAATGATCCCCCTCGCAGCAATGATTTTTCATTCATTAGGTCGACACCCGCTAGCTGGCTTGGCGGCAGCGTTTGCTGGTGTGTCTGCCGGATACAGTGCAAATATTCTGATTGGAACCGTAGATCCCTTGCTTGCTGGATTTACGCAAAGTTCAGCTCGTATTATTGACCCTGAATACACAGTTAGTGCTGAAGTGAATTGGTACTTCATGATTGTTAGTACCTTTGCTGTTGCCGCGATGGGCGCTTTTGTTACTGAAAAAATAGTAGAACCAAGGCTTGGGAAGTACAACCCCGATGATGCATCAATAGACTTAGGCAAACAGCAACTCGATAGTCCAACCGCAATTGAAATAAAAGGCATGAAATGGGCTGGTTTAAGCTTCCTAATTTTGTTAGGAATTTTAGCGTTAACGGTGGTGCCGGCTGATGGTATTTTACGAAACCAAGAAACAGGACTAGTCAAAGGGTCACCATTCCTAAAAGGTATTGTTGTTTATATTTTCGTCACTTTTGCAATCCCAGGGTTTGTGTACGGAAAAATTGTTGGTACGATGAAAAATGATCGTGATGTCATTGATGCAATGTCAAAAAGTATGAGTTCCATGGGCTTGTATATAGTGCTTGTTTTTTTTGCAGCTCAATTTGTTGCGTTCTTTAAATGGACGAATTTGGGCACAGTGCTCGCAGTAAAAGGGGCTGCAATGCTCCAAGCTACCGGTTTGGATGGACCTGAAGTGTTTGTTTTATTCATTCTTATGTGTGGATTAGTTAATCTGTCACTTGGCAGTGCGTCAGCCCAGTGGGCGATTACGGCACCCATATTTGTACCTATGTTGATGTTGATAGGGTACTCTCCAGAAGTGATTCAAGCAGCTTACCGAATTGGCGACTCAGTAACGAATGTTATTACACCCATGATGAGTTATTTTGGTCTCATATTAGCAATAGGTGTTCGCTATAAGAAAGACCTAGGAATAGGAACTCTGATAGCAACAATGTTGCCGTATACGTTGGTATTTATGGTAGGTTGGACCTTGTTATTCTATTTGTGGGTGTTTGCATTTGGTTTGCCAGTAGGACCAGGCGCGCCAACCTATTACACGCCGTAGATTAAAAAACATAATGCAGGTGGTTTTGGGCCTGCATTAGGTCCAAAAGGGACTTAGTACCGTACAGAATGTACAGTAAATTAGAATCAGTATCTAACAATAAAGAAGCTATGAAATATAAATCACAATCATCCTTTACGCATGCCCAAGCAGATAAAGTCGGTGTGTTAATTTCCAATCTGGGTACACCCAAAGCGGCTACTAAACAAGCGCTTAAGCCTTATTTAAAACAATTCTTATCTGATCCTCGAGTCGTTGAGGTGCCAAAAATTATTTGGTGGTGTGTACTTAATCTTATTATTTTGAATATTCGTCCAAAACGCTCTGCTAAAGCTTATGAAACGGTGTGGACCGACGAAGGTTCACCATTACTAGTAAATACAAAAAATCAAGCTTCAGGACTTGCGCAAAAGCTCAAAGCAGAATACGGCGATAATGTAGTGCTTAGTTATGCTATGCGTTATGGACAGCCCTCTGTGAGTCGAGCGATTGATGAACTGCTTGATCAAGGTGCCAGGAAAATAGTAGTACTTCCGCTGTATCCTCAATATTGCGCGTCTACCTCAGGTTCTACGTTTGATGCCGTGGCAGAAGATTTTGTTAAAAGACGCTGGCTGCCTGACTTTCGTTTTGTAAGTCACTATCATGACAATCCTGAATACATAAAATGTGTTGCAGATAAAATTAAAATGCATTGGGAAATACATCCCAGAGCGGACAAGTTACTCTTTTCTTATCATGGTATTCCCAAACGCTACTTGTTAAACGGCGACCCATATCACTGCGAATGTCACAAAACTTCCCGTCTTATTGCTCAAGAGCTTGGTCTTCAAGAATCTGAACATATGACGACATTCCAATCCCGATTTGGACGTGAAGAATGGCTAAAACCTTACACTGACCAAACTTTAAAATCATTTCCTGGACAAGGCGTGAAGTCGGTTCAGGTCGTGTGCCCTGGTTTTTCATCCGATTGTCTGGAAACCATTGAAGAGATTGGTGAAGAAAACCGAGAATACTTCGAAGAGGCTGGCGGTGAGCGTTATGAATACATCGAGGCGTTGAACAGCGACGATGCGCATTTAACGATGTTGCTTAACGTGATCAAAGATAACTTACAAGGTTGGAACCTCGACGCTAATAAAACAAACGATTATGAGCAGCGTAGCGCGCTTGCCAAAAAGTTGGGTTCAGGTAAGTAATGTCGCCAGAAGTTCCTAAAAAGCAAACCAAGACGGCTAATACTTTGGAAGATCAAGCTGTGGAAGAGCATTCCACTCAAACAATTGTGAATGGGCTTGAAGATAATCATTTTCGCGCGCCAGATGCGCTATTGCAGGCGCAGCAACTGGCTAACCTGCTAGATACAGCGGTAAAAGTTCCATTTATCGGTATATCCGTTGGTTTGGATTTTTTGCTTGGTTTAATTCCGGTTATAGGTGATACAGCAATGCTGATAGCGTCCTTAAGAATTGTTCAATTAGGACGTAAGTTAGGCTTGCCAGCAGTGCTACAAAAGACCATGTTGCGTAACACTATTATCGATTTTGGTTTGGGTTTTATACCGCTCGTTGGAGATTTAGTTGATTTGTTTTACAAAGCCAACCTGAAAAATGTACGCATAATGGAGCGATGGTGGATAGAGCAAAATAAGCAACAACTTGATGCCCTAGCTAGACAAAAATTACTTGAGTGGGAACAACAGCAAGACGCTGTTAGATGAGCTACACAAATGCGGTGCTAGTACTTAGACGTGCCATTATTTAAGTTTAATTAATAAACTAAAATTGATATTTCAACTTCAGGCCAAAATTGCCGCATTGCAATTGTGCTGCATCTTCATCAACTGATGCCCTTGAGTTCTCCTTCACCCACTTCATCTTGCGTTAAGCCATGTTGAATAAGATTATAGATTGTCCAGTTCCCTAGCTGCCACTGCATTTGGCACGAATCAGCGCGGTCTAGCTTACGATCCGATCACCAATACGTTCTACGTGTAGATTATTAACTAGGTAACGGAACAGCTAAGCAAGGTAAACACTTTCTTGCGCTTGAAGGCAGATTGACTTTGGAAGATGGTGATACATCTGCTAAAACAATTACAATCAGAACAGTGAATACTGATCTAAATGAAGACTTAGGCTTTTCCGCAGTGTTAACGCAAACTACTGGCGGCGCTGAAATTATTCGCGCAAGTACAGCGGTTATCATCTTAGGTGATAAGAAATCTAATGGTGGTAGCTTAGGCTTCCTATTAGTCGCTCTGCTCACCTTAGGTGGATTAGCAATAAGATGCTGTAAGTTCTAAGATAAACTGAAGCAATAAAAAACCCGCAATGAAAATTGCGAGTTTTTTGCTTTTATATTTAAAAAACTAAGCCTGTTAGTTTTTATGGCTATATGCGGTTAACGTTTCTAGCCCAATAATGCTCAACGCAGCTTCATTTGTTGCCTCAAGATCAATTTTCGGTGCAACCTCAACATATAAGGCTTCGCGCCATCTCATTGCACACAAACACCATTTATCCCCTGGTTTAAGTCCCTCAAATTGATACATTGGATTTGGTGTGATCAAGTCATTGCCACGAGCTAATGAGTAATTAAGAAACTCTTCGGTGACTATTGCACAAACACTGTGATTACCTGCATCACCTTCAGGTACGTAGCAAAAACCTTCTCGAGTAAATCCCGAGTTTCCACAACATAATTTCAATGTTGTCCCCAGTACGTTTTTTTGATTCGCCATTTGTAATCCTTAAACTTTATATTGCGTATTAATGTTAGTACTCATTTATTTCGAGTTAAGGTTAGTTATTACGATGTTAGACAAGAGTAAACTCAGTCATATTTCAAAAACCAATGAAAATTCTAGCAATGTTTCTGCAGCAGAGATAGAGCGATTTGATAATCTCGCTGAATCTTGGTGGGATGCAAATGGAAAATATAAGACGGCATTGATTTTTAATCAGGCTCGTCTTAGCTACTTCATTCCACAAATTTGCCAACGTTTCGGTAAAGATCCGAGCCAAGGTGACTGCTTAAAAGGGCTTACCATCCTCGATGTTGGCAGCGGCGGTGGACTGGTTTGCGAGCCCCTAGCAGCCCGAGGAGCTGCAGTTGTAGGTATTGACGCGAGTGCCATGAGTATTGAGGTTGCCAAGCGACACGCGCTTAAATCAGGCTTAACTATCGACTATCGACACATGTTGTCATCAGACCTTAGCAAACAAGATGAGAAATTCGATGTTGTGATTAACGCCGAAGTTGTTGAACACGTGCCAGATCAATCCGCGTTAATTAAACAATGTGGTGATTTAACTAAGGATGCCGGATTTGTTATTCTTGCTACGCTCAACAGAACGCTTAAATCATATATTATCGCGATCCTAGGAGCGGAATATGTCATGCGATATTTACCTGTGGGCACTCATAGTTGGACCAAATTTGTTAAACCACGGGAACTGAATCAGATGGCTAGCTCGGCAGGGTTAACTCAAATATCCGAATCGGGCATGGCTTACAATCCTATAAGTGGACGTTGGCGATTGACTAAAAGTTTGTCAGTTAACTATATTCAATGTTACAAAAAATAAAAATAGCTGATGCTGTCTGTAGTCCTATATCGTCATGGTCTAATGCAGTATAGTCAGATGTAATAAATGCATTGCATTGGAACTGAACCAGAAAGGAATATTAATTAATGAAAATTTACGACACTAAAACGGCACCCACTCCAAGAAGAGTTAGGATTTTTTTAGCAGAAAAGAATATTTCTATGGAGTATGTTCAAGTTGACCTACAAAAAGGTGAGAACCTGTCTACAGAAATGCGTGCTAAAAACCCAATAGGTAAAATTCCTATATTGGAACTGGATGATGGGACTTGTATCAGTGAAAGTGACGCCATTTGCCAATATTTTGAGGCTCTGCAACCGGGACCCTGCTTGTTTGGTGAAACGCCTCTGCAGAAAGCACAGATAGCAATGTGGTCGAGACAAGTGGAGTTCTATTTATTTATGCAAATTGGAATGTGCTTTCAACATACAACCGGTTACTTCAAAGACCGAATGAATCCAATTAAAGAGTATGGTGTTGAGGCCGGTATTAATGCGTCAAAGTTTTTAAATGTGTTAAATCGTCAGCTTGAAAAAAGCAAATTTATTGCTGGCGATACGTTTTCGATCGCTGATATCACGACAATGTGTTCGATTGATTTTGGTCGTGTGGTAGATGTTCGCATGAAAGAGGACCATAGTGCGTTGCTAGAATGGTACAAGCGTGTTTCTGCAAGACCTAGTGCCATAGCATAAATTTAATAAACAACAGAGTTTCACTATGAAAGCAGTTGCATTTACAAACAGTCTACCAATCGACGACATTCACTCGTTAACTGACATAGAAGTGCCAGTACCAACAGCCATGGGTCGTGATATTTTAGTTGAGGTAAAAGCTATTTCGGTTAACCCAGTGGATTATAAAATACGCCAAAATATGCCTCCAATAGATGGACAAGCCAAGATTTTAGGGTGGGACGCAAGTGGAGTCATTATTGAAATTGGTCAGGACGTTGAAAATTATCAGGTCGGAGACCACGTTTATTATGCGGGTGACTTAACTCGTCCCGGCTCTAATGCACAATATCAGTTAGTTGATGAGCGTATCGTTGGAATGAAACCTGCTAATCTCTCGTTTGCGGGGTCTGCCGCTTTGCCTCTTACTTCTATTACCGCATGGGAATTACTGTTTGAACATTTACAACTAGGAAATGCGGATACAGATCGTCCAATTTTATTAGTGACCGGAGCGGCAGGCGGCGTAGGGTCAATTTTGATTCAACTTGCAAAACAATTAACCAATGCGATTATTATTGCTACCGCCTCACGCGATAACACTCAGGCTTGGGTTAAATCATTAGGGGCTGATCATGTAATCAATCATCACCATGACATTAAACAACAGCTATTAGATATTGGTATTAATGAGGTAACTCATGTTGCAGGTTTAAATGCAACGGAGTCATATTTTTCAACTTTTGTGGATCTACTAGTTCCTTTTGGAAAAATAGCGATTATTGATGACCCAAAAAATATCGATATCGGCATTATTAAAAGGAAGAGTTTGTCTTTTCATTGGGAATTTATGTTTGCACGAAGCATGTTTAAAGCGAAGGATATGTACGAGCAATCAGTGTTGCTAAACAAGATAGCTACATTGGTGGAAGAAGAAAAAGTACGTACAACGTTAAATCAAACCTTGGGTACGATTAATGCGAGCAATTTACGCAAAGCGCATCAGCTTTTAGAGGCAGGGCAAGCACAAGGAAAGATTGTACTTGCCGAGTTCTAACAATACCTTAAACCGGCTTTGATGAGATAAAGTAAGCTAGACCTACTAGGCGTTAGTTACTCAAATTACTTTTCATCAACTAACGCTTGATAGGTTAAATTTCGTAAATCGTCGGCGTAACGATGTGTGCCGTTTGGAATAAACTGCGCCATACCTATAATGATGATGTTTTCAACTGGGTCAACTCTAAAGTAGGTTGATGCTGCACCTGACCAACCAAAGTTACCCTCAGAACCCATAAATTTTAGATCGCCGGTATCCATGGTAACTGACATTGCCAGTCCATAACCTTCTCCGTTAGCCCAAGCGCTGTAGGGCAGCAAATTAGCAGGAAGATGATTTGAACGCATATATTCAACTGTTTTACGCCCTAAAATTCGCACACCATTGACTTCACCATTATTTAATAACATGCGAGCAAATGTCAGGTAATCGTCGATTGTTGAGACCATTCCACCACCGCCATTGTGGATCGCTGGATCACTCAGATAGTCACCTAAGGGTTCGTTTTCCATTACCGCAGTTTTACCTTGTTTATTATTGTTGTATATCTGGGATAAACGATGCACTTTCTCAGCAGGTACATAAAAACCAGTGTCTTGCATATCTAAAGGAGTGAGGATTTCTTGCTTTACATATTCACCCAGCTTCATGCCACTGAGTTTTTCAACTAAAAAGCCAATAACATCAGTATTTACGCCATAATTCCACTGTGTACCAGGTTGATGATTAAGCGGCAGTTTAGCGAGCTCTGTTAATACATTTTCGGGTGTTGCCTTGCCTTGCATCATTGGTGAAGCGCGGTAGAGTTTATCAACTTCACTTCCGGTGAAGCCGTAGCTAAAACCTGCAGTATGAGTAAATAAGTCAATAATCCGAATTGGTGATTTGGCGTCTTCTAAAACCATGCTTTCGTCACTACTACTAACATAAACTTTTAAATTAGCAAGCTCAGGCAAGTGCATCGCAATAGGGTCATTCATATGAAACTTGCCTTGCTCCCACAGTGTCAACGCTGCAACAGCCGTAATGGGCTTGCTCATGGAGTAGATCCGGAAAATGGTATCACGTTGCATGGCCTCACCGGCGGCTTTGTCTTGCATGCCCTGCGTAGCGAAGTGAACGGTTTGGTTATTGCGTGACACTAAGGTCGTGATACCTGCAAGTTTGCCTGTATCGATATACTCTTGCATCTTGTCATTAATGCGCAGTAAACGTTGCTCAGAAAAGCCTTGTTTAGTATTAAAAGATGGCGTTTTACTTTGTGGTTGTGGGGCATAACTGCCGTTTTCACTAACAGATACGACACAGGCGGATAGCGACAAACTGAGGAGAACTACTAAGATCTTTTTCATAATTATTTTTATTGTTTTGAATGTAACTTAGTGTAACCGCTGTGACTTCGCTTGCAAGAGAGAATTTATTTACGGTACTGCCTCCCTAATAGTCTGTTAATGCAGAGTCTTGATTCCTTACAAGTCTTTTCAGGTAACTTTTCAAATAACTCTTGCTAACAGCAATATTACCTATTACCTATTACCTATTAGATGTATGTACCACTTGTTGTATGGGCACATGTAATTACCTACTCTGAATATGATTTTAAAAACTCAACGCAATAAACGCTTTGTTTTTAAAAAATAAAAATAAAAATAGAAACGAGCAATATTAACGGAGTCGATACGACATGGTCTATCAACATAAATATCGATTTCTAAGGCTAGTTAATTGACTAGTCACTCACAAATACGCGCATTTTATGATTATGATTGAGCTGGACTCGCCGGAACCATTGTTTAATCAATTGATTATTCAAATCAAAAAAGCGATAGAAACAAAGCAGCTTTATGCAGGTAATGCTTTACCTTCTATTAGACAACTTGCAAACGACCTAGACATAAATTCAAAAACGGTGGCCAAAGCTTATAGATTGCTCGAGCGTGACAAAGTAATAGAAACGAAAGGCTACAGGGGAACTTATGTTCACCCTAATGCATCGGATAATGTGCAATTTAATCTAAATGGATGGCTAGATTCACAAGTTTGCCTAGCGGTGAATCGTTACCGTGAAGCCGGAGCAACAGATTCCGAAATACGCATTGCATTTAACCAAGCAATGACAAATACCAAAAAGTGAGGGCTAATTATGTTCGACTGGATAAGTAACACAACCGACTGGCTTTTTTTAGCGAAGTTATTATTACTTTAGTTGTTGTACCAATGATCATTCGTAATAACTTTATCGATTTTGCTTGAAGATATGGTATCACTCAGTACCCGAATGCAAAAAATGCAATTGAGGATTACTTATTGTCCAACATAAGAATTTTTAAAATTGTAGCAGCAGGCTTATTCTTATTGTCATTTGCGATAGTATCTCATGCTGCTGTTAATCAAGCTGAATTGTTTAGTTGGGATAACCAGGCTGGTTTAAGCTGCTTATTCTTCATTGCTATTATTCCGTTGTTCGTGATGGCGGCAATCCAAAAACGTTTCTTTTCGTTATTAGCCGAATATAATGACGGTAAACGGGTTGCGACTCTGAAGTTTAGGGGGGTGCGTGATTTTATTTCAAAGCCGATGATTTTATTCATATTCAGCGGACAGTTGTTATTTATTGGCAGTGTTTTCTATTTTGTAAATCATCCATTTGATGGCTTTGGAGGATATTTAAATTTATTGGGCTTAGCTTTTTTAGATAGCATATTCATTATCACGATTTATTTCATTATGAATAATAAAAGGCTGGCGATGATTAAGGACCCTAATCAACGATTTATTGTCCAAAAAAATGCAATTTCGGTGAATGTTACCATTTGGATTGTCGCGTTGTATTATCTTTGTTTAACGCTTTGGATATCAGGGCTAGATTTATTCTGGTACAGGATATTTATGCACTCTTTATATTTTCATCTCATGTTTCTGATGGTCGTGTTTGCATCCAAATTACCAGCGTCTTTTTATCAGGGGCTTGAAGAAAAACAATAAATTGCCAATTAGTTGCCGCAATAAATAAAAAATGCTGCAATTATGCTAAAAGCATAGACTTTAAATATTGAAAGCGGCGCTAAATAAAAGTGATTGATTTAATTGGAAAAGTTATGTGGGCATACGTTGCGAGCGAGTTGTTTTATCCGCTAGTGCCGTTGTATTTAGCAGCACTAATAATTGACCAGATATGCGCTATTGCGCCGATAGGCCACATAAATATCAGAATAACGGTGGCGGATAAAGCGTAACTGACCGTGGCGACGATAAAGAAAGCCAGTGCCGCCATTATTCTGCCTTGTACTAATTGTCCTAAACCGGGAATAAAAAATGAGCAAATTGCAGCAATTACATTACCGCCTGATCCTTGTTCTGACATAAGTCCTGACTGATTAGCTCCAATATTGAAGCGTAAAATAATTAACGTTTTTCTTAAGTTATTAGAAATGACTCAACTGTACAAGTAGGTAAGCCGATTAGATTGTTAGAAGTTGTTACACAAGAACCATAGGAAAGTCGTCAGTAACCTAGATAAGGCCGGTTCTTGGGCACAATCTAGGCTCATTCTGCGATCATCGATATCAACGTTGTCAGCTGGTCTGCCTCACTTGCCGGCTTGTCCCAGCGTATTCTATGAATTCTCGGGAAGCGTAATGCAACTCCCGATTTATGCCTTTTCGAATGGTGAACCGAGTCAAAGGCAACTTCAAAAACTAACTCTTTTTTCACTTCTTTGACCGGACCAAAGCGCCCGATGGTATTATTTCGTATCCACTTGTCTATTTGTTTTAACTCGTCATCAGTAAAACCACTGTATGCTTTGCCGATAGGTAGTAACTTATCATCTTGCCAACAACCAAAGGTATAGTCTGAATAAAAGGATGAACGTTTGCCATGACCACGTTGTGCGTACATGATAACGGCATCGACTAGCTTTGCATCGCGCTTCCATTTGTACCATTGTCCCTTGGGCCTGCCGGCCACATAAAGGCTATTGCTATTTTTGAGCATGAGTCCTTCAACAAAGCCGCTGTTAGAAGTGTTCGCTTTATCTCGCAGCGCATGAAGTTGTTGAAGGTTGTTAAACAGCAAAGGCTCGGAAAGCGTTAGCAGCTTTATTAACTGAGGTTGAATGGATTGCTTTTTAAACCAAGCCGTCAATGCAAATATACGCTGGCGTAATACTTGCTCTCTTAGGTCAATACCGTCTATGAATAGAGCGTCATAGAGCATCATCCCAACTGGGACCTCCTGCATCAGTTTTTTACTGGGTTTGTTTTTATTTAGGCGCTGTTGTAACTGATTAAAGCTGTTTATTTGCTTTTCTTGCATCGCTAGTAGTTCACCATCAAATACACCTGATATATTGTCTTCATCGATACTTTCAAGCAGATCAGGAAAGCTGCCGCTAATGTCATCACCCGTGCGGCTGAAGAGTGCTTTGCCATTTTCATTGCAGACGAGTTGCACTCGTATGCCGTCATATTTCCACTCGGCTTGCCAGCACTGCGAGTTAATTTGAGTGAGCTCATCGGGACCGATCGGATGTGCAAGCATGACCGGTTGAAATGTAATCTTTTTTGATACATCGGGTTTATCTGCTTTGCCTTCCAACCAATCAAATAGGTCGAGATAAGGCGGTTCTACACCGTGCCATACACGCTCAATATCTTCAGTGGTAACGCTATTTTGTGGTAGCTCATTAGCGTATTCGGCTAAGACCTTCTTTAAGAATCGAGCAGATAAACCAATACGTAAGCCTCTGGTGCCTAATTTAATTAATGCCCAACGTTGGTCCGCAGTCATGCGATCTAATAATTCAACTAGTATATCTTCCACTTGTTGTTTGTTACAGTTTTTGAAGGAGTTCACAAGCTCGTCTAAACTAGGTAATTGCTTGCTGGTTTCTTTGTCTTCTTTACTGCTTGGAGTGGGCCACAAATGCGCGACGGTTTCACTCATTTCACCCACATAATCATAGGATAAATCAAACAATACCGGGTCAACTCTTGCACTGACTAAATCTTTTATTAGTTTTCGCTTGAATAAATCAAAATGTAAAGTACCTGCAATTGCGGCGATCGCCCAGCCTTTATCTGGGGTTGACGTTGTGCGCAAATAGTCGCGTAAAATAGCCGACTTAGCCAAGTTGCTGGAGGTAAAGTAAAGCTTATCAACAAGCTTTGCAAACGCTTCCATTAATCCAAGTCTACTTTGTAATATTGACCGATATTATGTTGCTGCAGCAAACAACAGTGCTCTATTATTGCCAATATGAATAGTTGGCCTGCATATCTATTCATCATCATTTCCATCTGAACGGCCGATTAAGGATAAGGATCTTGCCTGATATCCCATCAATTGGGCTTGATGCACCAACGCAGCTTCACGCCCATGAGTTACCCATACTTCCTGCGGGTTAACCTGTTTGAGTGTTTGCAGTAACTCGGGCCAATCACAGTGATCAGAAATGATAAGTGGTAACTCAGCCTTACGCTGCTTTGACCGAGCGCGTATTTGCATCCACCCAGATGCCATTGCTGTCATAACATTGGGTAATTTACGTGACCATCTATCATTTAAAGCTGAGGGTGGTGCTAATACTATTTCACCTGCTAAGGAATTGAGGTTCTCAACTTCTGTAACCGCAATTATATCGCCCAGCTTAATACCATAACTGCTATACAACTCGCACAGTTTCGCCAAAGCACCATGTATATAGATAGGTTTGTAATAACCCAGTTCGCGTAATGCCAAAATGACCCTTTGGCATTTGCCGAGTGCATACACCCCGACGAGATGGCAGCGCTCCGGGAACAGAGCGAGTGATGCCAGCAGCTTATTCACTTCTTGGTTAATAGGAGGGTGTTTGAATACAGGCAAGCCAAATGTTGCTTCGCTAACAAACACATCACACTGAGTTACTTCAAATGCCGCGCAGGTTGGGTCATGGCTACGTTTGTAGTCGCCGGATAATACCAAGCGGTGATCGCTATGATCGATAACCGCCTGTGCTGAGCCAAGAATATGACCCGCAGGTTTAAACATTAAGCTGGCATTGCGCAGCGAAATGTTGTCACTATAATTTAACTCTATTTGTTTTTCAGCATGGTTATCGCCATATCGAATACGCATTATGGCCATGGTTTCAGGAGTGGCATACACTTCACCGTGGCCAGGCCTTGCGTGATCAGCATGCCCGTGTGTAATGATGGCCCGATGCACTGGATTTACAGGGTCTATATAAGCGTCGAGCGCTTCGCAGTACAAACCATTTTCGTTGCTGTTAATCCAATATCGAGGATGCTGCATATAACTCATTATGAAACGTTAAATATCGATTATCTTTATTACGAATAAAATCACTCTTTAGCGCGTTTATTTTCAACTTTTGCTCAAAGTAGTGGCAAATTTGTCTGTAGCTTGAGTTAATAATTACTAAGCCTTTTGCATCAATAAGAGTTGACATTTATTTAATGAAATCTATTCCTGATAACTTTGTACTCTGGTTTGCAGAGCGTGGCTGGACATTGCGGCCATATCAAAAAAAGATGATTGCTGCTTTTCGCAACAATAGATCAACCTTACTTATTGCGCCAACCGGGGCAGGGAAAACACTGGCGGGCTTTTTACCCTCACTAATCGACCTTTCACAGCAAAAACAAACAGGCCTCCACACGCTTTATATTTCGCCATTGAAAGCCCTGACGCATGACATTCATCGAAATTTGCAACAGCCTATTGATGAAATGGGTCTTGATATTAGTTTGGGCGCTCGAACGGGTGACACCACTTCTTATCAGCGGCAACAACAGCGTAAAAAACCACCGAATATTTTATTGATAACGCCTGAATCACTTATGCTGATGTTGTCATATGCTGACGCAGCTCAGATATTTGGGAATGTCAAAAACGTGATTATAGATGAGGCACATAGTTTCGCCTTCACCAAACGCGGCGATTTTACTGCTTTGGCGTTGGCCCGATTGCAATATTTAAGCCCAAAAATGATACGCTTTGGCTTATCGGCAACGGTGGCAGAACCAGCATCATTGGCGGCTTGGTTGGGTGTTAATGGTGAACCTACCGATATTTTACAGCTAAACAGTCCGGTTAAACCAAAGATTAAAATTTTAACATCAAAAGAGCGTATGCCTTTTGCTGGCAATATGGGCACGTATGCCGTTAAAGAGATCTATTCACAAATTGCTCAAGCGCAAACCACCTTGATCTTTGTGAATACGAGAGCTCAAGCAGAATTAATTTTTCGTCATTTGTGGAATGAAAACAGTCAGTTGTTACCCATAGCGATTTATCACGGATCGTTAAGCAAAGAGCAACGAATAAAAACAGCAGCGATGATGGCATCAGGAAAATTAAGGGCAATTGTTGCAACCTCTGCGTTGGAGTTAGGTATTGATTGGGGTAATGTCGATTTGGTCATACAGGTGGGTGCACCTAAAGGGGTGAGTCGCTTATTGCAACGAATTGGGCGTTCAAATCATACGATGGATGAGCCTTCTAAAGCACTGCTAGTGCCTGCAAATCGATTTGAAACCTTGGAATGCCAGTCTGCTATTAATGCGATTAAACGCAATGAATTGGACGGCGACACCCCATTGTCAGGCGCACTCGATGTGTTACCACAATTCATTCTAAACTGTTTGTGCAGTGAAACTGCAGATGAAGAGAAGATCTACCAACAGGTGGTTAACACCAGTCCATATGGTGGTCTTGATAGACTCACTTTCAGTCAACTCTGGCAATTTACTGAAAATGGCGGCTATGCACTGCAGGCTTATGAGCGCTATAACCGACTAAGACGATGTGAGGACGGTTTGTTTGAACCCGCTTCAAAACGCGTAATTATGCGCCATCGTCAAAACATAGGGACAATTGTTGAAGCGGGTAGGTTAAAAGTGAAGCGCTTACGGCGCTCTCATCAAGGTAAAATTATCGGCGAAGTAGAGGAGTATTTTGCACAAACGCTAGTGCCTGGCGATACTTTTTACTTTGCGGGCGAAGTACTGCGTTTTGAAGGCATTCGAGACATGATTGTTGAGGCTAAGCCTGGAAAAGCTAAAGAGCCTAAAATTCCTAGCTATTCAGGTGGGCAAATGCCATTGAGTACTTTTCTAGCTGATGGTGTTCGTAACTTACTGAATCGTCCTGAAGAGTGGAATAAAATGCCTAAGCAAGTTGTCGATTGGCTTGAGTTACAAAGTGCTTTTTCAACGATCCCAAAAGCCAATAAAGTACTTATTGAGCAATTTCCTTACCGCCATACACAGTGCACATTGTTTTATACATTTGAAGGGCGTAAAGCAAATCAAACCTTAGGTATGTTAATAACAAGGCGTATGGAAAAAATGGGGCTCAAACCACTTAGTTTTAGTATTACCGACTATGGGCTTTCAATTTCTTCTATAGAGGCCGTCATTAGCGAACATCTGACAAACTTATTTAATCCTGATATTTTGGGCGTTGAATTGGAAGAATGGATGCTGGCAGCACCAATGCTCAAGCGTTCGTTTCGCAGAGTGGCTATTGTCAGTGGCCTAATAGAACAGCAATATCACAGCACCAAGAAAACCATGAAGCAAGTCACATTTTCAACAGATTTGATATATGACACATTACGTGAACATGATCCTGATCACATACTCTTGCGGGTTACCAGAGAAGATGCTGAACGTGAATTACTCGATCTGCAGCGTTTATCTGATATGTTGACACGATTTTATCAGCAGTTTGATTTCAACGTGTTGCCTAAAGCCTCACCGATGGCAATTTCTATTGTACTCAAGGGTAAGTCTGAGCAAATAAAAGGGCAAGGTGCTGAATCTTTACTAGAACAAGCAAGTTTATATCAAGAGGCAGAAAACATGCTGCAAGAAGTCAAAGACCTGCTTAATCCCAGTAATATAGGAAAAGCAGTTTGATATTAGAGAATGGGTTAATTTCAAGATTAAAAAAGCAGAAAGCCTGTGTCGTCTACTTTGCACATAATTGTATCATTTTGGACGCGTCGGGCACCTTATTCTGGCCGGCCTATGACTTGTTAGTTTTTTCTGATCTGCATTTTGAAAAGGGCAGCTTTTTGTCACAATTTGCAAACCCTTTGCCAAGACTCGACACTCAAAAAACGCTGAATAACATGCAAAATGTATTGACCCTTTATCAACCGACATGCGTGATCTGCCTAGGCGATAGCTTTCATGATGGCAACGCGATTAGTCGAATGGATTTATGTAATGTTGATGAGCTTAATAGCATGGTCAATTCGGTATTAAATTGGCAATGGGTACTAGGTAACCATGACCCTGAAATACCTAAACAAATAGCTGGTCAATCAAGCGTAAACCTGACAGTAAATAACCTTTTGCTAGTTCATGAGCCTGAAGAACAGATCAAAGAGATGCAAGATGACCAGCCAATTGAAGCTCAAATAGTAGGACATTTTCATCCTAAAATGCGTGTCAAAAAAGTGGGACAAACTATGTCAGGTAAGTGTTTTGTTGTTGGCAATGAAATATTACTTATGCCCGCTTTTGGGCAGTATACCGGAGGACTTTCTATTGACCATAAAGTCATTAAAAATACGGTAGGTGAAACATCATCAAAATACTTCTTGTATGAGCAAAAAATATTTAACATCAAGTCGCACAGCACAGAAGACTAATTATTTTCAGTCACGCCAGCGTTTTGTTAAATCAGCATATGCATCTATTCTTCGGTCTCTGAAATACGGCCAAATTCGTTTCACGTTTTCGGTGCGTTGCATGTCGAGTTCAACTGCCAGTACTTGCTCATCAGCGCTGTTTGCTTGAGCTAGCATTTCACCTTGTGGGCCGGCAATAAAACTGAGTCCCCAAAATTGAATGCCAGGATCGCTAGCAATGGGTGAAGGTTCAAAACCAACACGATTAGCAACAACAACCGGAACCGAATTTGCTATGGCATGAGCTCGTTGAATGGTCCGCCATGCATCTTGTTGGCGCATTTGTTCGTCAAGCGTATCGGTTTTATCCCAGCCAATTGCCGTTGGATAAAATAAAATATCCGCGCCAGCCATCGCCATTAACCTAGCTGCCTCTGGATACCACTGATCCCAACAAACTAAAACACCAAGTTTTCCAACACTGGTTTGAATAGGTTCGAACCCCATATCGCCCGGTGTGAAATAAAATTTTTCGTGAAATCCAGGATCGTCAGGAATATGCATTTTGCGATATTTGCCAGCTATCTCTGCACTGCGATCAAAGACAAGGGCTGTATTATGATACAAACCAGATCCGCGTTTTTCGAATAGTGAGGTGATTAAAACGATGTTTAGTGAGGCTGCTAGTTCACCAAAATAAGCCGTTGTGGCGCCTGGTATTGGCTCCGCTAAATCAAAAGCGTCTACGTCTTCTTGTTGGCAAAAGTATAGCGTACTGTGTAATTCCTGCAATAAAATACATTCGCAGCCATCAGCAGCTAATTGCTTGACTCTTTGCGCACTCTTAGTCCAGTTTTCAAGCTTGTTGTTGGATCCAACAGATTGCTGAACTACGCCTATTTTTAAGGTTGATTTCATTGTTTTTGAACTCGCTTTTTTTAGTCAGAGTAGCTGACGATTGAGTACTCATAGCTCGCACACTCCACTTTGTCCTTTTTCAATAATCTCAGGCTTTATGGTATCGCAAGGCACCTGCATTGTAATGCAATGTAAACTGCCAAATTGCTGAACTAGTGGTGCGCAATTAAGCGCCATAATTTTGTGATTTGGAAATGCAGTTTGAATGATTTTTAAAGCCTCTGCATCTTCTTCTTGTTTATAAATAGGGAACAATACCGATTTATTGCAAATCAGGAAATTTGCATAAGATGCGGGTAATCGCTGAGCATCCTGATTGTGCATATCGGGCAAAGGAAGTTCGTAAATTGAATGTGTTGGAAACGCTTTCTGACATTCCATTCGCAACTTAGATAGTCCTTTAAAATGACTATCATTTGGTCGATTGTAAGCGCCTTGAATAACTAAACCGTGCAACGGAGTGAAACGCACCAAAGTATCAATATGTCCGTCGGTATCATCGCCTTCTAAATGACCATTCTCAAGTATGTTGATGTTGGATGCGCCCAGTGTATGAGTAAATACATCAACATATTCTTTTTTAGTTAGAGCGCCGTTTCGTAACTTGTTAAATAAGCATGAACGAGTCGATATTAGATGTTGGTTTTGGTCAATTTCGAGCGCGCCACCTTCCAATACAATGTCGCAGTGCTGCATAGGTTGCTGACAAAGACTTGCTAAAACGAGTCGATTTATTGTGTCGTCTTTAGTGGCATTAAATTTCTGACCCCAGCCATTAAACTGAAAACTGACCGGTACATTACCGTCTGCTGACTCGCAAGTTAAAAATGCATAATCACGAACCCATGTGTCATTGTAGTCACAAGTTACGCAGAGCACTTTTGCCCTGTATGGAATAAGACTTTTGATTAAGCCTAACTCTTGTTCACGACAGAGCAGAATAACAATCGCATTGGCATCATTAATTGCATTAATTAAATCAACGTAAGTAACTTGGACTTCGTTAAGCCACGGCTGCCAATCGGTATCTGTGCTGGGCCATGCAAGAATAACCGCTTCTTGCTCAGCCCATTCAGGGAGGAGGGTCAAATCTGACATTTAATTTTTAAAAGACATAGTTGGTTTAATTCCTAAGCAAAACGAGCATCTATAACGAGTGTTTGGATTATAGCGATTCTTGTGCCCATTGCCATGTCGCTGTTAAGAAAATTCGACGCGGCGGTCCAATTAAATATCGATAATTAGCAAAATTAAAGTCAGCTCTTTGAGCATAATCTTCATTTAGCAAGTTGTAAATCTTTGCACTCAAGACAATTTTTTCTTCATCCAAATCAGTGATTACTTTACATTGAAACACGGTTTTAATTAGCAAAGATGATTTAATAACTGGTTTATTTTAAATGCCGACCACCATCTAAGTGTAATGTCTGACCGGTTGTATAATCACTGCTAAGCAAATAATTAACCGCCTTCACTGCTTCTTGCGCGCCAGGGCAAACTTCAAGTAAGGATTTTTTAAGTGCTTTTGCACGATAAGCGGCTGAGTCGTCCTCATTAAACATGAGCAAGGCCGGTGCAATGCTGTTTACTTTTACCTTTGGCGCTAGCAGTGCACTGAAAGACAAAGTAAGGTTATGCAGAGCCGCTTTGCTGGCCGCATAGGCAATATGTTTTTTACTGCCTTTTGCTTGCACATAGTCAGTCATGTGAATAATGTCACTCACAACATCATTCGCTGACAGCATATCTTGAAATGCTAAATTTAATTGATAAGGTGCATTTGCGTGCACTTGCATCATTTTCTGAAATAGTTTGTTGTAATCTTCAGTGTCGGCTTCTTGATCCCAATCCGATGCGTTGTGGATAATCGCACGCAACGACGTGGCTTGACTTTTTATATCTGAGATAAGCTTCAATAAACCATCTTGAGTTGAAAAGTCAGCTTGTATTAACATTGCACCCAATGCTGTCAATTCATCTACTGAGTGCTTTTTGGTTCTATATGTTACAATAACTTTATACTGCTGAGCTAATAAGTCTTTTGCTACTGCCAAGCCGAGGCGTTGGGTGCCACCTGTAATGAGTATGGGTGAAGTCATGAAAAACCCGAGTCCTTGTGGTAAGTGCGATTAATAGGTCAGTGAATCGAAGCTTAGAGCATATACGTTGCTTTTCTTAAATTCGAACAAAATTAACTTTTTTTGAAAAATTTAAGAGACAGAAGCGAAAAAGTAAACCTTCTGACAATTTAGTACGTATACCTCTATACACGATTAAACGGAAGACCAAATGTTAGCACATGAAGCTATAAAAATTCGCGGAGCGGCTGAACACTTGATTTCAGCTGAAGCGACTATTGTCCGCCGAGCATTGGAAGCCAAAGGTCTCGAAACGCCTATGGCCGAAAACGGGTTAAGTAACGAAGATAAAAGAATAAAAATTCAAGCAGCAATGCGCGTTGTAATGGAGACCCTTGGGCTAGATCTAGATGATGATAGCTTACATGATACGCCAAATCGGATCGCTAAAATGTACGTGAATGAAATTTTTTCTGGCTTAGATTACCGTGCGTTTCCAAAGATAACTCAAATTCAAAACAAAATGAGCATCGACCAACCTGTGCAGGTAACTGACATCAGTCTGACCAGCACCTGTGAACATCATTTTGTTACAATTGATGGTGTGGCTACGGTGTCTTATATACCCAAGGACACGGTACTCGGTTTGTCGAAGATAAATCGTTTAGTCGGTTTTTTTGCGCAACGCCCGCAGGTGCAAGAAAGACTAACCCAACAAGTAATGGTGGCTATTCAAGCGCTGACCGGAACAGATGACGTTGCGGTTAGTATTAATGCAACGCATTACTGTGTTAAAGCTAGGGGTATTAGAGATAGCCAATCTTATACCAAAACCAGTTCGTTAGGGGGGTCGTTTTATAGCAACCCAGACTTACGTCGAGAGTTCTACAATACTACCCAGAGTGTGGGTTGAGTAAATCTTAATATAAAGCGTGTTGATATAATAAAAACTCAAAGTCACTATATATAAATAATTGCTTTGGGTTTTTTTAGACTGAAAAATGCGCACAAATTATTATTTCACTAAGTGAAAAGCAGTCTGCCTGTCATTCACACAGGTTGCTTTTTGAGCATAAAAAACCCATTCTGTCCTAATATTAGCCTAATTTCTTTGTCCTATTGCACAAAAGAGGTTGCTGCTCATCGGTGTTGAGGCGCAAGTAAGTAATGCCGGAGTCCATGTGCACTAAATCACCGAGTTGGATTACTTGTGACTCTGCGTGGTTGCTGTAGGCCTTGATATGATCAAATTTTTCTGCATTCGCTCTTTGAAGACTCAAGTTTGGATGAAACCAGTTAGTCAATGCTAATGAACAGCTTTTATCTCTTAGCCACGACATAACATCGTCACAATTGCGCTTTGAATTGCAGGGTTGCGTAATAAAGGCGGCATCTAAAGGGCGGTTATGCCCACGTTTTAAATATAGTCCAATTTAGTCTCTACACCCAGAATATCGCCGCCGTAAAATACCCATTTGGATGTTTTATAGAGGCCTCTTGCGTATCGTTATCTCTAATTATGCAGAGGGTGGCTGATCTACTTTTTCTATAAACTCTAGAGCGTGTTTAAGGAACTGCTTGCCCGCGTGCAGTTTCCAGTAATAAATACCAATCTTCTCTGGATAAATTGACTTTGCTCGCTTGCGCGCACTCCACAATTCTCTTTACATTAGTGGTGCCAATCACGGGTTGAATATTGACCGGATGCTTCAATAACCAAGCCAGTAATATTGCGTTTGGATTGCTTGAATAACGATTACCAAGCTGAGTCAATAATTTTGTTGTTGCCAGTTCAGTTAACGTTGGCTTGTCACTTGGATTTCCTGTGAAAATACCTTTCGCGAGGGGTGACCATGCTTGCAGTTGTATATTTTGTTGCTCACAAAACTCCATTGTTCCGCGCGGAAATCCGCTGTTGCAACCGTCTTTCATGTTGGTCGTTATACTTTCTTCAACAAAGTCTGCGTGTTGCAAGCTCAGTTGTAACTGATTCGCAATAATAGGAAACGAAATTGCTGACTGCAGCCAGGCGATTTGACCTGCGTGCATATTCGAAACTGCCAAGTAGGAAAACTTACCCTGTTTGTGCAGTTTTTCCAACGCGACTGCTGAATCGTCAAGATCCATTAAGGGGTCGGGACGGTGCAGAAATAAAATATCGACATTTTCGGACTTCAAGCGCTGCAAACTACTATTTAATGCCGAGGTTATCCATTCGGGCGACAAGTCATATTGTTTTACTTCATGTGTTGGCGTTAGCTTAATGCCAACTTTGGTTTGCAATAGCATATGTTTACGTAAAGAAGGTGTTGCTTTTAGCACTTGTCCAAACACTTCTTCAGCCTTGCCGAAGGTGTAAATATCGGCTAAATCAAATGTATTAATTTTATTTTCAAGGCACGTTTCAATAATTTCCTGCGCTTGTTTTATGTCTTTTTCTTGTGCGGGAGTATCATTCCAACCGCCACCTAATCCCATGCAACCATATACCAGTTGGCTAGCGTGAGGGTAATAGTCATGAATAGGAATCTCAGTCATTTTGTAAATCTCGGCAAGTAGTTAAATAAATGTAACCGTAATCGGTTAATGCGTATGAATGAATGCGTACGCGTAGGCATGTTTTCATCATTTGGTGGTTATCGCTATAACGTCATCGTAGTTTAGAGATTCGCGATGAATTAGCAAAGATTAAGTGCTTAAAAAGCGAAGAAGTGATTCTTTGGGTGGCTATGGCATGAATCTATAATGAAATGCTTGTTTAGTATTAAATTAATAGAAAAAATCGATTTTGAGTACTTAAAACGCAATTTTTTAGTCAATTTTTGATAAATATAATAAAAATGAAATAATTTATAGTAATCTAGGGTCTATAATATTTAAGCAAAAAAAATGAATAAATCAAAAAGTGGTAGCAAGCAATGTTAAGAACTAAAAAGTGAAAGGGACAGCATGTCAAATAGTTATGTAGATATAATAGAGCAAGCAGTTAGTTTGCTTGACGACATTAGTCTAGCCGATTACCAAGAAGTATTGACTCCTCATTTTTCAAGCAGCATTGGGGGCCATATACGTCATATTGTTGATCATTTCCTCGCGTTAAAACAAGCAAGCACGAGCGGCGAAATTAACTATAATAAGCGAAACCGACATGCAGATCTTGAACAATTTCCGCAGTCAGCTATTGCAACATGTGAAAGCATAACTGCATGGTTAGAGGAAACTCGTAGTACTCAGTTATTGAATCAACGCGTTTTAGTTACTACGGATATAGATATAAGTCACACTAAAGGCACAACTTGTGAGTCAACACTAGAGCGAGAACTTGTATTTGTAGCGAGTCACGCGATACACCATTATGCACTTATTCGCATTATTCGAAATATGCAAGGCAAAGCCTTACCTGAATTTTTCGGATATGCGTCGTCCACCATCTCTTATATAACTCGTTCAGCATAAATTGCTTTAAATCCACCCACACAATTTTAACATATGTCTATAAAAACCACCTTACACAATCGTAGCAATAACAAATGCGAGCTTTTTACCAGCACCGAAAATTTATCTGTTTATTCATTACCGCATTCACCCGATGAAACCGCTAAACGAGGCACTCCTTTGCGCAACATTGGACTGAGTAACAGTCCTTTGCATATTGAAGGTAAAGTAAATGGCTAACGAATTGTCATTATCTCTGCTTACACTAAAAAGAACTAATGTTGCTCTTTGCATCATTTTATAAATATATACCAAGAGTAAGGCTCTTAATACTTTGACAAGAGTCTAGTATAGTGTTCAGCGTGATGAATTGGCGTCCCAATCACGGTAAGCCTTATAGTCGTTTTGGCCAACGTACAGTTTTAATAACTTCTCTGGCGCGCTGGGGAAATGTACACTCAGCAATAACCCGGGGGTGTGATTGAAACTTTTATCTATGCCCAAGGCATGAAATTTAGCGCCCATTTTAAGATATTGACGAGCCAAAACAGGAATGTCTTTGCCATCCTCTTCAATACTTGTCAAAAACGCAGTGAAATGGTCTCGTAAATTGATTTTCTGAGCTAACTCGTCTATTTCTATATGGGTATTAAACTCAAATGAATTGACCGGTTCAACCTGTGAGGCACTCTGTGCATCTACTAAGCCTTGTGCAATGATCTGCACGCTGCGTGGGTCGAATAACTTGCTAATTGATACCGTTCCATAAAGGGTTCGGTATTGTGGAAACTTAGCTGCAAGTCTTCCTATACCTTTCCAAAGCAACAACAGACCTTGATATGAGCCTTGCATTTCAGGGATTAAAAATGACCGACCCATTTCCATGCAAGGACCTTGTTGGTTGGCAAAGCTGGATTTGAAATTAAACATTTTTTGCAGATATAAACCTTCAGGGCCCTGTTTTTGCGTCAACCTGTCAGTGAATCCTATGCGATAAGCCCCTACTATTTTTTTACCCACATTTTTTACGATAAAAAGGTGAGTGTAGGTTGCGTCAAATTTATCTGTATCTAAAGACTGCCCGCTACCTTCGTTGTGCATTCGAAAAACGATTTCACGCAATCGAGTAATCTCCCGAACAACTGAGGGAAGCTGTGATTGGTAGCCGAAATAAACCGAATAATCTTTATTTTCAAGTAATAATTGATCGCTAGGCAGAGCTTCAATTTCAACGACTAATTGCGCCGTTTCAATTTCTTTAATAATGGGTAATTGCTCGGTTACGGTGTTCTCAGGCCATTGATATCGCCAACGTTGCTCTTGAACGTAACTCAAGGCTCTGCATAACATCGCTTTGTCGCTGTGACTAAGTTGTTTGTCAAACTGCTCGTGCTGAACGGCATTGCCAGTATTGATGACAATTTTAGCGCCGGTTTTATTTAGTAATTGATGTCCTAACAAAAGCATTCTTAGTTTAAAATACACTTTTTCAATGCGATAAAAACCAGCGCTATTTTTACCATTGACAAAAATCGGGACATATTGACACTTGTCGATACTTACCAAGCGACCAACCAGTTTATTCCAAATGTGCTCGCTGATACCTGACTTGGCCTTTTGATAATAAGATACTTTACCTGCAGGGAAAATGAGCAGGGCGCCCTGTGATTTAACGTGTTTGACGCATTGGCGTAATGAAGGTCCGTTTTTGGGATCGTTGGGTGACAGCGGATTAGTAAAAATAAAGTACTCAGAAATTTCCTTAAAAATCCCCAGACCTTTATTGGCTAATACCTTTAAGTCAGGTCGAACCTCGCCAATTATGCGCGCTAATATAACACCCTCTATACCACCAAAAGGATGATTGCTGGCAATCACTACAGGGCCACTTTTGGGGGTTTTACGTTGTAATTCCGCGATACCATGAATATCTAATGCAAGTATTTGAATGAGTTTGTCAGAAAAATCTTCTTTGCTTAAGCCTTGCATTTCATGCTGGCGATAGAGCTGGTCCATTTTTTTGATGCCAAGTAGGCGATCAAGAAACCAAATAAGGACCTTATTGCCAAAGTTGGGTTCTGTAGATATATTGCGAATACTAATGGCGCGCGGCATGAATTCCAGTGTCTTTGAAGTTGAACTATCTTGTCGATAATAATGATTTTTTATATAACCAAGGTTATCCTTTTTTCTTTCATTTTGTTAGTGCTTCTTTTCGGTTTATTTAATATTAGTTTCCTTTTCGCTGACTGCTTTGGTCATGTTCCATCACAACCAACAATTATTTGAAATTTATGCTTGTGTGTGCCAATGAGTTTGGCCCTGAATCAAGCAGTAAAAAGCGTATGATCCAAGAATGTGTTGCTTATGGTAAGGAGGAAAAGCCATTGTTTATTGCAAAAATCACGTTAACTCCTTTAAATAGCTTAGTAAACAAGAGTTCTGATTAATCAACGTCGTTTTTTTGCCCGCTTGGGCCCTAAATAAGGCATACTACTGGGCATAATTTTTGACCTCTATTTTAGACTCATACGCAGGGTGGACTCGGCATGAAGACAACGCTTACTATTCAAACTCCAGACGATTGGCATTTGCACTTTCGTGATGGTGAAATGCTGAAAGAAACAGTACCAGCAACCGCTCGTTGTTTTAAGCGAGCCATTGCTATGCCTAACTTGATGCCGCCGGTTACGACTACTCAAATGGCGTTAGACTACCAGCAACGTATTTTAGATGCTGTACCTGCAGGCATTGAATTTGAGCCATTGGTAACATTGTTTTTGACTAATCAAACTTCTGCACAAGAAATCAAAAATGCCAAGGCTGCGGGTATCGTTGCATCAAAACTGTATCCTGCAGGGGCGACAACCAATTCCGAAGCAGCAGTTAAAGGCATAAAGACGCTTTATCCTGTTTTTGCAGCGATGCAAGAAGTGGGCATGTTGTTACTTATTCACGGTGAAGTAACTGAAGCGCATATTGATATATTTGACCGTGAAAAAGCGTTTATAGAGACTTATTTGCGTGACATCGTAAATGACTTCCCTAACTTAAAGGTGGTGTTTGAACATATCACAACCAAAGAAGCGGTTGATTTTGTGCTTGAGTCTTCAAACAATGTGGCAGCGACCATTACGCCTCAGCATTTATTACTAAATCGCAACGATTTATTGGTTGGTGGTTTGCGTCCGCACAACTACTGCTTGCCCGTGTTGAAACGTAATACTCATCAACAGGCATTGAGAGAAGTGGTTGCATCTGGCTCTAATAAGTTCTTCTTAGGTACCGATTCAGCTCCACATGAAAAAAATAAAAAAGAAAATGCCTGCGGCTGCGCTGGTTGTTACAGTGCATGGAGTGCGATTGAATTGTATGCGCAGGTATTTGAAGATTTGGGTGTTATTGAAAAGCTAGAAGGTTTTGCTAGTCACTTTGGTCCTGATTTTTATGGATTGCCGCGCAATGAAGGCACCATCACACTCAACAGACAAAGTTGGGAAGTCCCTAGCAGTATTAAATTACCCTCAAACGGTGACACAGATGATGAAATAGTGCCATTTTTTGCAGGTAAAACCCTACAATGGAAATTAGCATGACATCAACTGCAACAAATAGCGCGACTTCATTTTCTAGCTTAGGTCTATCAGAACCTTTAATGGAAAGTCTAAATGCCTTAGAGTTTACGCAAATGACGCAAACTCAACAAGCGTGCTTACCTGATGTATTAGCAGGCGCTGATGTTGCTGTGCAAGCAAAAACAGGCAGTGGTAAAACGCTCGCGTTTGGATTAGCGCTACTAAGTAAAATTGATGTTGAAGCTAAAAATCCACAATCCCTTATTATGTGTCCAACGCGCGAATTAGCCGAGCAGGTTGCTGAACAAATTCGCTTGTTGGCCAAACGCATGCCTAACTTAAAGGTAGTGTCTTTGGTTGGTGGCATGCCAATGGGGCCGCAAATAATATCATTACGTTACGGTGCCAATGTTGTTGTTGGTACTCCAGGGCGCATTATGGACCATATTGGTAAGCGCACATTGAGCTTAAAAAAAGTGAATTGTTTTGTTCTTGATGAAGCTGATCGCATGCTTGACATGGGTTTTGAAGATGAGATGAGGGTGGTCATGCATCATCTTTCACGAGCAGCTTCAGCAGCGACGCGACAAACTTTGTTATTTTCGGCTACTTTCCCCGATCGAATAAAAAGTATTACGGATCAATATCAACGCGATGCGAAGATCATAAAGGTTGACGATGGGCAATCAGCGCCGAGTATAGAACAACAAGCGTATCGGATTAGTAATGAACATCGCACTCAGGCAGTAGCAGCCTTACTAACTCATCATCAAATTGAGTCGACTATCGTATTTTGCCGCACCAGGCGTGAAACCAGAGAACTCAGTGATGAGTTATACCAAATGGGTTTCACTGCGGTAGGTTTACACGGTGACTTAGAACAGTCGGAGCGTAGCCAGGTATTAGCTAGATTTGCGAATAAAACTGTGAGCGTTTTAGTGGCCACAGATGTTGCTGCGCGCGGACTCGACATTGAACGTGTTGATTTAGTCATTAACCACAGAGTAAGTGAAGATATAGATACTCATACGCATCGAATTGGGCGTACCGGTAGAGCCGAAGAAAAAGGCTTAGCGATTACCTTAATTGATGATGCTGAAGAGGGTAAGTTAGACCAAATAGCAGCGAAAACTGACGCCAAAA
>Ga0307981_1000234_pt1 | contig 58822 bp, 48 predicted proteins | sample OrgLakmetagen987_FD_201849 | JGI IMG/M metagenome (GOLD analysis project Ga0307981, IMG submission 201849) | Saline water microbial communities from Organic Lake, Antarctica - #987 | ecosystem: Environmental > Aquatic > Non-marine Saline and Alkaline > Saline | place: Antarctica: Organic Lake... | reverse complement strand
GCTCACCCTCTAAACCCTAAACACTACCCTCTAACCCCAAAACCTTCCGGAATAGCTACCAATACGAGGTACCTCACGGCACCTTTTGGCGCGGCAAGGGGCATAGCGCCACACCCCAAAACCAAACCGCCCGTCACCGCTCACCCTCTAAACCCTAAACCCTACCCTCTAACCCCAAAACCTTCCGGAATAGCTACCAATACGGGGCACCTCCCGGCACCTTTTGCGCGGCAAGGGGCACAGCGCCACACCCCAAAACCAAACCGCCCGTCACCGCTCACCCTCTAAACACTACCCTCTAACCCCAAAACCATCCGGAATAGCTACTAATACGAGGTACCTCACGGCACCTTTTGGCGCGGCAAGGGGCATAGCGCCACACCACAAAACCAAACCGCCCGTCACCGCTCACCCTCTAAACCCTAAACCCTACCCTCTAACCCCAAAACCATCCGGAATAGCTACTAATACGAGGTACCTTCCGGCACCTTTTGCGCAGCAAGGACCACAGCACCGCTTAGCAGCCCCACCGACCATAACACCCACTGCCCGCCGAAGCCAACAAGCGAAGGAGGGAAAAACCACAAAACCATAACACCAAAAAAACCGAGTAAAAGGAATGCACCCGGTGAGGCCAACCACGCCAACCCTAACCCAAAAGGCCACAAAACCCACTCACCCCCCTAAACCCTAAACCCTAAACCCTACCCTCTAACCCAAAAAACCCATCCCCTCCCTACCATTAGGTATTATTTGGTTAATTTCACTATCTGGATGTAGTCTAAATAAAACTTTTTTCATCTTTACACTGTCAATAAGCAAATGCAGCACGACTTCAGGGAAAGCCACAGGATGTTCGGTGGTTTTATTTGCACGAATCCGTTTAGGATGCTGCGACAACAACTAAAAGCTATGGACAAAGGAATAGGCTACAGTTCGCTCATCAATGATTTCATTGAGGCACAATATCAGGAAGAACGCATAGCGGGAATCCCGGAACGCCCGGAAGACCTGATGCCTGAATTTTCAACTACCCAAACGGAAGTGGTCAAGCGGGACGGTATATACATCGTGAACCTGGTTTACGTGAGTATTGAGGACCCCGCTGTTGTACTGCGCGTACCGGCCAGGGTTTGCCATAACCGTAAAATTGCGGAAATAATAGCTTCTTACAAGTGCCGGCTTTGTGCTTGTGATCAATGCATTCCGGTGCAGGTGAATATTGATGATTTTAATTTTTCCGATAATTAATTCAATTCAGGAGTGCGGTTAGCCTTAAAAGGGCCGTGACCTACCTAATTCTAGGTATAAAAATAGCCAGCATTAGGTAATTTAGGCGCTGAAGTGACAATAATCACTTTATCCACTAATCCCGCCTTTTATTTTGGTGTTACTTTGGTAGTTGAATAGAGTTTATTAATGTAGGTTTTGTGTAGGACATGGATTAAGATTTTTTGCCAGATTAAAGAACGCCCGGAATCTCGTAGCCTAAGCTACGAAGGTGAGGACGTGATGCAGAGCTGGTGAAAAAGACAATTCAGGGGCATACAAAATTTACATTAATAAACTCTAATATTAAAATTAAACAAAAAGAAAGGGCGTGGTAGCAACAGTAGGGCAGGACAATAAACTATACCAAGCCAAGCCAGGCTTGAAAGGAGAAGTATCTCACTTTTCAAACGAGCAGATCGGTAGCAAACTAATGGCTATGGGCGTTTTGCCTGGCAGCAAGATCGAGTACATCAGGAAAGCGCCCTTCGGCGGTGGTTGCTATGTTAAGGTCGATAATTTTTTGCTGGGGCTACGCAAAGCAGAGGCAGCGAGTATTGTGTTGAAGTAACCAGGTATCCCTACTTATGACGAAGACTTTCACGGTAGCCTTGTTGGGTAACCCCAACTGTGGCAAATCATCACTTTTCAATCAGCTGACGGGCTTACGGCAGAAAGTCGGCAACTTCCCGGGTGTTACTGTCGATAAAAAGGTCGGAAAGCTGGCGCTTGATAATAAGCAGCAGGTCAGTATCATCGACTTTCCGGGCACTTATAGCTTTTATCCTACCTCCATCGACGAGCGTATCGTTGTACAATCCCTTTCCAATCCAACCGATGATAATTATCCGGATGCAGTAGTCTATGTGGCTGATGTTACAAAGCTGGAGAAGCACTTGTTGCTGCTAACCCAACTCCGGGACCTTGGCTTGCCGCTTATTTTAGGCCTTAATATGTCAGATGTAGCTGAACAGGAGGGACTTAAAGTCTCCACTGAACTACTTCGTAAGCGCCTTGGTGTGCCAGTTGTCCTGGTCAGTGGCCGTACGGGTGCCGGTGTGGATGCCCTTAAGGCTGTGCTCCGCGAGGTCATGGAAAAGCCAGGGGATTATGCAGCTACGGTGCCCTTTTTTGATATGACGGAGCGGGAAAAAGCTGTAGCCGATGCGGCTAAGGCTATTGTTCCGGGAGCCAATACCTATCAGGGACTACTGATTGCGCATCATTACGAATGGCTGCCGTTTCTAACAGATGCGCAGCGCACCCTGATCAAGGATATCGGGCAACAGTACGACTTTGTTTCCCTGCGCGCCCAAGTGGATGAAACCATGCAGCGTTTCGACCGCTTTACACCGGTCGTTCGATCAGCAATGTCTGCAAAACCAAAGGAGGGTAGAGGCATCACCGAGCGCCTTGATGAAGTATTGACGCATCGTATTTTCGGCCCGGTAATTTTCTTTGGGCTGATGCTGTTGGTCTTTCAGGCGGTTTTTGCCTGGGCGGGTACACCTATGGAGTGGATAGAAACCTTCTTTACCTTTGCGGGCGATCAGGCACGCGAGATACTGCCTGCCGTTTGGTATACCGACTTGCTGACCGATGGAATTCTTGCGGGCCTGGGTGGGGTACTGGTCTTTATTCCGCAGATTGCCATTCTTTTTCTGTTGATTGCCATTCTGGAAGAAGTAGGTTATATGGCCCGGGCGGCTTTTATGTTCGATCAGGTCATGCAGTCCTTCGGAATGAATGGCCGTAGTATCGTTGCCTTGGTTTCCGGCGGTGCCTGCGCTATCCCGGCTATTATGAGTACGCGGACTATTGGCAACTGGAAGGAGCGACTGATCACCATTTTGGTTACTCCTTTTATTAGTTGCTCTGCGCGTATTCCGGTATACACGGTCCTTGTGGGATTCGTAGTGCCCCCCAAGACAGTGCTGGGTATTTTCAATATGCAGGGACTGGCGTTTATGGGGCTGTACCTCTTGGGAATTGTGAGCGCACTGGGTGCCGCCTGGGTCTTTAAGCTCATCCTCAAAACCCGGGAGCGGAGCTTCCTTATGCTCGAGTTGCCGGAGTACCGGGTGCCGGTAGCCCGAAATGTGGTGCTGACGGTCTGGGAAAAGGTCAAGTCTTTTGTGGTAGAAGCGGGGAAAATCATCCTGGGGGTTTCTATCGTGCTTTGGTTCCTGGCCAGCTATGGTCCACCGGGTGAAATGGCGGCTGCGGAGGCAGAAGCTATGGAAACAGCACAAGCGCTTGAAATGGAGGAAGCCGAACAGGATGACCTTGTGGCTTCCCGAAAAATCGAAGCCTCCTTTGCCGGCCATATCGGTAAAGCAATTGAGCCGGCTATTCGCCCGTTGGGCTATGATTGGAAGATAGGCATTGCGCTGATTACTTCCTTCGCGGCGCGGGAGGTTTTTGTGGGTACGATGGCCACGATTTACAGTATTGGTTCTGCCGACGATGAGTTTACGGTGCGGGAGCGCATGGCACAAGAGCGCAACCCTCTTACCGGGGAGCCGGTTTACAGTATGGCTGCGTCTCTGTCTCTTTTACTCTTCTATGTATTTGCTATGCAGTGTATGAGTACCGTTGCGGTGGTCAAACGGGAAACCAAAAGCTGGAAATGGCCCGCTATTCAGTTTGCCTTTATGACGGGGCTGGCCTATCTGAGTGCCTTGCTGGCCTATCAACTGCTCAGTTAGAGCAAATACCGGTCTTAAATGGGTCGCAGACAGTTGTCTCACCCGCTTCTAATACGTAACTTGCCGACCTAAATCTATATTTGTATGAAATACTTATTTTCTCTCGTTCTTTCACTCATCGCACTACAGGGCTTCACTCAGGACTCAACGGTACAATCGGTAGAGATTTATCCTACAAACGGAGGGGAGTTCATTTTTTCCTTTGCGGATTTCGATGTGGATGGCGCGGATGTTTCCAGCCTCCTTCGCTTCTCAGGTTTTTTCCATGCCGGTCAGAAGTGGCATTTCGATTTTGGGAATAACTTTGGGCTGTTCACGGGCTATGGTATCCGCAATATTGGTTTCATTGCCGAGGATGACGGGATACAGATTGAAGAGTTTGCTGGTGAGATTGGAGTAGGCGATGAGGTGAAAATCAAACGCCGGGCGTATACCTTAGGCGTGCCTGCTGCTTTTAAAATTGGCGACTTCGACCGCAATGCTTTTGTCTACGGTGGTGCGGAGGTGGAACTCGCTTTTAATTATAAAGAAAAGCTGTTTATCAATGGCGATAAGGAAGATAAGTACAACGAATGGTTTAGCGACCGTACCAATCTCCTGATGCCTTCGGTATTTGGCGGAGTGCAGTTTCCCGGCGGTATCAATCTGCAGTTCAAGTATTATCTGCTCAACTTCCTGAACCAGGATTATACAGAGCGGGTCAATGGGGTGAATGTGATGCCCTATGAGAACGTGGATAGCAGATTGTTTTATCTGTCTGTTTCATTCGACTTTGGCAGAAACGGAAATCCGTTTTCCAGTGAATCACCGGTGCAGCGCAGAACGTCTTTCTAAGCGCTTCTTTGGAAGTACAAACCGTTTGATGGGCAAGGTATTATGGATGTAGCGTCATGGGAGTACACTTATCTGACCTTGCAATTCTGCGGGGCAGGCTCTCCAAAATGCGCATTGCCTCCCATCCATAACACTATTAATTTTCGTTTGCCCTGAACAAGCCCTGTTGTACGGCTCATCTCTCTGGATTATTCATAAGCCATGACCTCCACGAGGTAGGCCCCGTTATAGCCTAAGTCCTTGAGTTCACTGCGCATGTCTTCAGCTTCCTGACGAGTACGAAAGCAATCTCTGGTTTCCACGACCCATACTTGTTCGCAGGGCCGGTAGCGGGCAACGAGATACTGATGAAAAGGGTAATCTTTGGGGTGGGAAAACTTGAGAATGGCGACCTGCACCTTGTATTGCGTTGTGGGGATCGTTTCAAACTTGGGGAGCGCAGGTCGGGAGGATGCACCTTTGTCGTACATCACCGGTATATCGTCACAGTAGGATGGACGGTCCTGGGCATGGCTCAGAACAGGGAACAGGAATAAGCTTATTAGAACAACAGTATAGTTCGCTACATTCATGAGGATGATTTTGTGGTGTCACAACTTCTTATCCGCGTTTCAATTCATGCAAAATAACGATTTTATTATAAATATCAGGGTAGGGTATTTTAACTTCCTGCTTCAACCAATCTATCAATATGAACCGATCTATACTGTTACTCCCCCTTTTGGCACTGAATATCATACTGTTATCTGCTCAGTCAGATGAGGCTATGCAGGCAAAAGCGGAGCAGCTGGCCCATCAATTTATCATTACTGACGGGCATGTGGACTTGCCCTATCGCCTTAGGGTTCAGAATTTCAGACTGGAACGGGAGTACCTTGGGATCCCGGTAGAAACCGACAAGGGCGACTTTGACTACGTACGGGCTAAAGCAGGTGGATTGGATGCTCCCTTTATGTCGATTTTTATTCCCGCCTCCCGGGAAGACAACGGTGCCAAAGCCCTGGCAGACTCCCTAATAGATATGGTGGTGGGCATCACCGAAGCGCACCCTGATAAGTTTGCGCTGGCCAACTCACCTGCAGCCGTGGAAGCCAATTTTAAAAAAGGCATCATCTCTTTGCCCCTGGGCATGGAGAATGGCTCACCTATCGAGCGGAAACTGGAAAATGTACAATATTGGTACGACAGGGGTATCCGGTACATCACCCTCACCCACAGCAAAGACAACCATATTTGTGACTCCTCCTACGATACAACGGGTACCTGGAATGGACTGAGCCCCTTTGGCGAACAGGTGGTACGGGAAATGAACCGCGTCGGTATCATGGTGGATATTTCTCATGTGTCTGACAGTACTTTTTGGCAGGTAATGGCCTTGACGGATGTGCCTTGTATTGCCTCCCACTCTTCCTGCCGGAAATTCACGCCGGGCTTTGAGCGGAATATGAATGACGATATGATCCGCCGTCTGGGAAAAAATAATGGCGTTATTCAGATCAATTTCGGTTCCACTTTCCTGGATGGCGACGTCCAAAAACGAATGGATGAAAAACGGGCAGAGCTCAACAAGCTTTTAGAGAAACAGGGCCTGGATTCTGGAGATGAGGATGCCCAACCGGTTATTGATCAGTTTGAGAAAGAGAACGAAGTACTCATGGCGGATGTCAAGACTGTAGCCGATCATATCGATCATGTCGTAAGCTTGGTCGGCGTTGATCATGTAGGGTTTGGTTCTGATTACGATGGAGTAGGGGATACCCTGCCTACTGGTCTGAAAGACGTTTCCAAGTACCCCAACCTCCTCTACGAGTTGCTTAAACGCGGCTACACAGCGTCTGATATTGAAAAATTCTGCTATAAGAATGTATGGCGGGTTTGGAACGCGGTGGAAGATGCGACTGAATAAAAGAGCGTGTTGGGACTTTAGTAATCAGTCTGTCCCGGTGCACCGGGATAAGTTTTCAATCAGAAGACCAAAATCCCAACACGCTCTAGGTCACGGCAGTGGGGGAGTCATTCTTCTCCTTCCAACTCATATCTCTTAAGGACTTCCGGCCAGTCTGCCTGATGGATCCGGCTGACCAATACCGGGTTGATGGCTTCGTAAAGGGGACTCCCCTTGGGCAGTAGAAAAGTCCGGTACTGCTTATTAAAGGTAACGGGGAGCAGTTGTATTTTGCTGCTCAGCTCATGTCGGGAAATGAGGTAGCGCATGACGGTCTTATCGTATACCAGGGCATCTACCTCCTTTCTGGCCAGGGCCTCCAGAGCGCTCAGCGGCGTATCGTAGGAAGCTACAGGTGAAATGTCGTGTCGCACCAGAAAGGCCTCACTGCCTGCTTCGCCTACGGTACTGAGCCGTTCCACCGCCCTCAAGTCCTGCAACTGATTGATTTGCACAGCCAGGGAGTTGACGGTCAGGGTAGAAGCAATGGTGGCCGTAAAGCCGGAAATGACAATCACCGCTGTAAACATCCAGACAATAGCGATACCCTTGCCCACCGAGGTTTTTGGCGCTTTGTCACCATACCCTACCGTCGTCATCGTTACCGCCGACCACCACAGCCCGTCCAGCAATCCGATAAAACCAGGGCGGAATTGATAGCGGTTGTGCCGCCTTTCCACCAGCCAGAGCAGGGTGCCAAAGAAAAAGATGATACAGAGCAGCAGCAGCACGATTTTTAGGAAATCGATGGAGAAAAAGTTACTGAGGAACATCGAGAACTGCGAGCGGGATACACTCGTGGTTGCAACACCAAGACTACTGATGAAAAAGGGCTGTAAGGCCTCGAACATTTTCAACCGCAGGCTATTGACCATTAACGGATTGATGGAAATATCGATTTCCTGGTAGTCCAGCGCGCGCATCATGCCGACTAAGTCATGATAAGGGACCATTTCATATTGATAGCCCAGTTCATCTGCAATATCTTTCCAAAGGTCAATACACAAGCCTTCGTATTCCCCTGGCGCCCGTTCAATGATAAAGGGCGGATCGTTGTGTATGCCAACCCGCAGCACCGAGTCCTGCGCTGCGAAACTCACTACCCTTATCAAGGTGAATATCAGCAAGGCTACAGGCTTCTTCATAACTGTAAGTGTTTAGCATGTAAAGGCTGTCGGATCGCAATAGCGATGTGCTGAGCCAGCAAATCCAGGGATTGCAAATCGGCCTGGCTAAAGGCTGATTTCCGGTGGGCTCCAAATACGATTACAAACGGTTGCTTACCGGGAATCTCCCTTTTTATACCAATCAGAGACTCATTTGGGCTTGTTGTATCGTGGCTGAAGAGCTCCTCGTGCTCCTGGCTGATTTTGTTTAGTAACAAAGGCTTTCCATGCACCAGTAGCCAGGCCAACAGTTCGCTCTTCTCATCGAATGGTACGGTAAATAGTACCGGGCGTTTTCGGTCTGAGTTATAGCGCACCATATGCAGCATCTCTGCTTCGTACCAGCCGATTTCCCAGGTATCACAGGCGCTATGGTCATCGATGGCATATTGTAACCGCTCCAGCAGGGATGTCCAGTCGGCATTGGCAGATAAATGGGAGAAAATATAGTGTAAGAATACGAGCGGCAACGACCGGGCTTCATCCTCCGCAGTCTGGGCGCTCATCGCCTGCAGATCGCTTTCTTGTTGTGCCAGCCCCGCTGATTGCTCAGCGAGCAGGTCTTGCTGTGCCTGAATAGTCTGGTCCCGAACCCGCACCTTTTCTTTCAAAATCTGAATATACCGGATAAGCCTCCCTACTACCTGGCTAAAGAGTCCGTACAGCGCCAGCAGGCCTAGTATGATCCACAGGGTAATGGCCCACCAGCGTTTATACCAGAGTGGTTTGACCTTCAGGGAAACCGAAAGTGGAGCGCTCCAGGTATATCCACCGGGTTTACGCCCCTGCAATTCCAGGTTAGTGGTGCCAGGAGGGAGGTTCGATAGCTGGAGCGTATTATCATAGTTCAGCGCTACCCAACTGCTGTCGGTAAGCGTTTTCAACCGGTAGCGATAGGAAAGCCGCTGGGCCGGGAAGGTCGGGCTGGCCCACCTGAGGGACAGCTGGTCCCTGGGGAGTAGATCGGGAGCTTCTTCGTCGGTATTGTATTGTCCCTTTACGGTAGACATACGGAGCATCAGGGGCTTTTGAGTCGGTATGGGGCTTGGGTTCAGGTCGCGGGAGTATACGGTGCCCTCTGCTGTGCCTACCCATATCCGGCCATCGGCACTGCGGCTCAGGCAACGGTAGGTGCCTACCGTAGAGGGAAGCCCGCTGTCCTGGTCGAATAAGGTATACGACTGGCTGCCCTCTTCGTAGTAGATCAAACCCTCTGTGCTCGTACTCAACCACAACTGACCATTTTCCATGGCAGCCAGGGCACGGATTTCGGTCGTAGTGTACGGGCCAAGGTCTACGCGTTGAATGTGCTCCAGGTCAAAACGCATCAAGCCATCGGTGGTCGCCAGCCAAATGATACCCCGCTGATCTACAGCCATATCATGCACTTCAAATGCGTCACTGTGCACAAAAGGCAGGGGCAAGCTGAGGTTGATAAAAATGTCTTCTTCCGGCAGGTAGCGGTAGAGGTAGGATGCGGGGCCTATACCGGCAGCATACAGCCGTTGGCGAGGGCTTTCGCGGGCAACCAGGATACGGCTCTCCAGGCCGGAGCCGGCACCGTAGGTCTTGAGCTGTCCATTAGGCAGCCTCCTGGCAATACCAACAATCGGATTTTCGTCCGGTGCCTGGCAGATCCATAGGCTTCCATCGGTACCGGACTCCATAAAGAAGATGCCACCGCCGCGTTCTTCCAGGCTCAGTTCCTTTTTTAATTGCCCTTTTTGATAGCTCAGCAGGGTACCGAGGGTAGTGCCCAAGAACAGCTGATCCTTTTTATGCGCAAGTGCTGTAATCAGCCCGCGGTTGAGATTGGGCAGTGCTTTTGCAAAAAAAGCACCGTCTGCTGCGTTGATCTCGAAGACATCACCGTATGAAATCAGTACTGCTCCATTGGGTAAGGGCAGGGTAGCGAGGGTGTTGTTATTAGCCAGGCCAAAAACGGTTTCGAAAAACCGGGATTGAAGCAAACCCAGCCCCTGGGCTGTTCCCAGCCAAATATTTCCACTGGTGTCGCGGTAAATTTGATGGATTTCCCGGAATGGCAGGGTGTTGATCCGGTGGGGGTCATTGGCCCCGTAGATGGCTTTGAGCACCCATTGTCCATCCACCCAGCTGGCCTGGAATAAACCTTGGTTGGCTGTGCCTGCCAGCAGCCGGTTGTCTGAGTTGTCCGACGCCAGGCTGGTGATTTCATATCCGGGCATTGAGTCTCCCCGCCATAGTCCTGGTTGGCCGTTCGCAAAAGAGCATTTGTACAAGCCATTGCCGCCTGCCAGTAAGGTGGAGCCCTTCCAGTGCAAACACCGGACATACTTAAGGGAGGTAGGCGATTTTAGGAGCCTAAACCGGTCTTCTTCCTCCAGGTATTGGAAGAGCTGACCGCTGGCACTACCAACAACCAGAGTGTGGTCGGGGCTTTCCGCAAAAGTAAACTTGGCCTGCAAGCCATCAGTCTTTAAGTTTGGGAGAAGGGGATAAAAGCGGAGCTCCCCGCCCTCACTTACCCTGGCTACCCGTCCATCGGGCTGACTGATCCAGTACCGGTTGCGGTGGTCTGCAAACAAGCCATTCGGATAGTGCAGGGTGGTATCCGTCGGCAGTGGCGCGGCGGTGACTAATGGTTTTACCATAGCCGTATCAATACGGTGATGCCCCGAAGCGGTCTGATGGCTCAGCCGGAACAAGCCATTATCGTTAATAAAAACCACCTGCCCGGTGGTGTCCTTGTCTAAGGCCTTGATGTAATAGCTGTCCAGCGCGTGATGGTAAGAGGTAAAGGTTTCTCCGTCAAACCGGGCAAGCCCGCCATCGGTCGCAACCCACAGAAAGCCGTGCTCGCCGGTTATCATATCCCTGACCTGTTCGGAAGGAAGCCCCCCGCTCTTGCCATACTGCAAAGCCAGGTACTTCTGCGCAGGTGCGCAGAATGGCAGGCAGGCAAGTAGTAATAAGGTTCTGAGGGCTCGCATAGGGCTTTGCTTTGCTGCTCCTAATGTAGTAAATCATGACCGAAATTTGGAGTGCAATGGAAATGGAAGGGTGTTTCTTAATTAGTTTTCTGAATACATTCGCAAATGATTTTGATTGCTTCATACCTGGAAGCATCATCAACAAAAACAGGAACCTTCGCCCTGAGTTGCCCGTACACTGCTTTTGATTTTTCAGATAACTGATCCTGGATTTTCAAATAATCAATAGCCTGTAAAATGGCGATGAGCTTTATAGACAGTATTTCGTAGGTGTTGTCTATAACTTTGCCCGTCAGCAATGCTGCATTGGCACCCATGGATACAATATCCTGATTGTCGTTATTGCTGGGGATGCTGTGCGTGTAGATCGGGGCCGACAGGGTTTGGTTCTCTGCAGTCGTTGAGGTGGCGGTGAACTGCATACCCTGCATGCCCAGGTTCAGCCCGGGTACGCCTAAATTCAAAAACGGGGGCAGTTTTTCGTTGAGCTTAGGATTGAATAAAAAGTTGATTTGCCGTTCTATCAGCATGGATAACTTGGTCATGACCATCCTGAGTTTATCCATTTCCAAAGCAACATAGTCCCCATGGAAGTTGCCCCCATGAAAGACATTATTATTTTTTTCGTCAATAATCGGATTGTCGCTTACCGAATTCAACTCCCGGATCAGGATAGACTCCGTATTTTCAATCGTATCATAGATTGGACCCAGGATTTGAGGAAGGCACCTTAAGGAATAAACCTCCTGGATGTGATCTGTTTCCAGTTGATCAATAGTTTGATGATAGGATTCGGATCGGCTTCTTATCAATTGGCTTCCCTTGAGGTTGGCTCTAATTTGCTGGGCAACGATTTGCTGCCCCTGATGCTTTTTTACCTGGTTGAGTTCTTTAGAAAAATAGTCATCATAGGCATTCATGATTTCGTTTAGCATGGTTGAGGACTGCAGAGCCCACTGGAAAATATTTTTTGCTTTTATCACATTTGCCAGTCCTATTCCAGTCATACAGGAAGTCCCATTAATCATTGCAAGCCCCTCCCGGGATTTGATTTTAACAGGATGGAGATTAAGTTTGGCAAGGACCGTTTTGGTGTCCTGCATTTTGTTGTCAAACTGCACTTGCCCTTCCCCGATTAGAGCTAGGGCTAAATGTGATAATTGAACAAGATCTCCGCTGGCGCCTACTCCTCCATGTTCAGGAATAACGGGATAAACAGCTCGGTTGATAAATTCAGATAAGAGCTTTAATGGATCTGGGGGAATTCCGGATTTGCCTTTTGCCAAACTTACCAGACGGCAAATCATAGTTGACCGGACATGTTCTTCTGATATAGTTTTTCCTGCACCTGCAGCATGGCTCCGGATAAGATTATATTGGAGCTGTATCTGGTCAGATGGAGCGATTTTAGTTTTTGCCATTGGTCCAAACCCTGTATTCAAACCATATATAACCTTCCCTTCAGAAAAGGCTTTTAGAAATTCGTTATTGGCTTTTATCTGATCGATACACCCTTTTTCAAGGGTTAATTTTTCTTTTTTATAAAGGATGCGCTTAAATGTCTGAATGGATATATCTTTTGAACCAATAACGACCATTAGTAGAGTTTATTAACGTAAATTTTGTATGTCCCTGAATTATCTTTTTCACCAGCCTTGTGGAATACTTGCTCTGCAAGTTCCACAGGGCCAGCTCTGCATCACGTCCTCACCTTCGTAGCTTAGGCTACGAGGTTCCGGGCGTTCTTTGGTCTGGCAAAAAATCTTAATCCATGTCCTATACAAAACCTACATTAATAAACTCTAGTGAAAGAATTACTAGTTTACAGATATTGAAAAAGCAGGGGGTATTACAGGATTTAGAGGCTGTGGACAAAGACCTTCTGCCGTTGTTTTTTGACATTCCTTACCGGTGCAGCGCTTCAATCGTATCTCCAATGTTTTTGGATTCAAAAGTCCGGACAACTCGCAGCCCGTTGCGAAGTGCCCACCCGGGCGGCTGTGCAACCCAGGCTCCTAACTCAGATATAGCTTGGTCTGCTTGCTGAAGCCGTAGTTCGTAAGCTTCCCCTTCCAGCCGCCAGAGCTCACAAGCCAGCTCCCAGGAAAAGGCACGGGCATTGGACATGCTGAAGTTAATGATGGCTTCGTCTTTGTCCCGCCCCAGCCAGTCGACTACGAAAAATAACGGGGACACCCGGCTAAGCCTGTCCTGCAGTTCGTTCACCAGGCTAGCCAGTATACTATTGATTTTTTCAAAATCCCTCTTAAGCGGAAGTAAAGGTTGCCCCTTCATAAGCGTACTGGCGGCGATGGCTAAATCGTAGTTGATGTGGGCATTCATACCCAACAGAATGTGCTGAATAATGGTCATATTGGAGCGGGTACCTTTAAAGGCAAGCGCCCAACACTGAGCTACGGGTTCTCCTCGTTGCCACTGTTCGTAAGCGTCGAGGTAAAGATTAGCAAAACCAACATCAAAGTGTTCCATACGGACGCTATCTTCGAAAGCCTTACGGGCAATAGCACGCCGCACCTCATCGGTGGTCCTGCGGTAGATGTAGGCAAACAAGCCAATAGGGTCGCTATTGGCAATAGCTGTATCAATAATCCGGTCAAGGGCGTCAAGAGTCTGGCTAATAGTGATGGGGCGCATGGTGCTGAGGTTAGTCCCTTGAAGTTAGGGAAAATCTTTGATAGTATAGTTACCATCGCTCTTAGTACACTGTAATCTAAGTTCTTTACTGTTTTGGGATGGGCATTTTGGTGAAAGGTAAGGCATCCTCCAGGCTTTGGGGTAAAGGGGCCCTAAAGCCTGGACAAGATAGCCGTAGCTACCTGACCGATCGATCAACGCAGCATTTCGCCAAAAGGCACTGCAAAAATGGGAAGTTACTTAGATTACAGTGCACTTAGTGCACCTCCAAACGTGCACTTAATGTCTTGGAAACATAGCCCCGTTTAAGGGAGGTTGGAGTAATATTTACGTTGTAAATCAATACTTTATAAACCCCTGTAATGCTGCGGGGCAGGCTATTTAGCTAGGGCTAAACTCCGGTTTCCGTGCCTCGTCTAATCAAAAAAAAATGCAAGTTTTCGATCAGAAGGCCAAAGTCCAAACACGCTCTAAGAATCGGCACCATGCACATTAAAGCCGGAACAACCTGTCTGTTGAAGCACCGTTGCCCGGACTGTGATCTGACACGTGTGTGTCTAACATATTGCACAGTCAAACGTCCAAATACTTGCTAAACTCCGAAGGAGTGATCGTAAATTGACTGGGGCAACGTCCCAGGAATTTAATGGCAGTTGGTTTAAGCCCTGTAAGGGTGGCACTTTGTTATACACACCTGATCTGTACTCGTATTTTTGATGTCCGTCAAAAATTCTATTTTTGCCCCTCAAGTCCAAAACCAAATCGCCATGCGGAATAATATTCTTTTTGTTTTCCTCCTCTTTTTGCCGTTGGTCAGCCAGGCTCAATTCAGCACGCTGGAGCAGCAGCTTTACGAACTGCCCGATGTCCTCTTCAAAACTATTGAGGCGCCTGAGGGCTTTGAAGCGGCCTTCGAGCTGCACATCAGACAGCCTATCGACCACGAGAATCCGGAAAAAGGACATTTCTACCAGCGTGCCTACCTATCGCACCGCAGCTTTGATGCGCCTATGGTGCTGGCCACGGAGGGTTATATGCGCCCCTCCAACCGTATGTATGAGCTTACGGGTTACCTGAATGCCAATCAGGTGGATGTGGAACACCGTTACTTCGGTACTTCTTCTCCGGACTCGCTGGACTATACCTATCTCAACCTCAAACAGGTTACAGCTGACTTGCATCACATTCGCACGTTACTTGGGCAATTGTACAAGACGCCCTGGGTGAGCACTGGTATTAGTAAAGGCGGACAGACCACTATTTTCTACCGCTACTTCTATCCGGATGATGTAGCGGCTTCTGTACCCTATGTGGCTCCACTCAACCTGGAGCTGACCGATGACCGGATCTATGATTTTCTGGCTAAGGTGGGTACAGAGGAATGCCGGGCAGGGATTCGTGCGGTACAGATGCGCTTGCTTAAGAACAGAGAAGAGCTTCTGCCGCTTTTGCGCTGGCACGCCAAAGGTGCAGGCATGGAATTCACTTACCTAAGCTTGGAGGAAGCCTTTGAGTATGCGGTATTGGAGTACCCATTTTCCTTCTGGCAGCTGGGGCACGATTGTGAAGCCATCCCCGAAGCGAATGCGGACCTGGAAAACCTGCTGGACCACTTTGTCAGTGTAGTTGGACTGGATTTTTATGCTGACGCTTCTATGCTGGGCTATGCCTCCCACTACTGGCAGGCGGGTGACGAAATGGGGTACTACGGTTTCCAAACTGAGCCGTTCAAAGGCTTGCTCAAAGCCATCACCGAGGAAGAGCCGACGGCTGTTTTTATGCCCGGAAAAGCAGAGATGAACTTTGACCCGGCTTTTGTAAAGTCGGTGTACAAATGGACACAGCGGGAAGCCGACGAGATGATCTACATTTACGGTGCTATCGATACCTGGACGGCTACCGGTGTACCCGTATCCGATAAAGTGGATGCCAAATGGTTTGTGATGGAAGGTAAAGATCACGGAAGTGCGCGCATCCGCAATATGAGCGAAGCAGAACGCACGGAGCTCCTGCAAACGCTGGAGCAATGGATGAATTCAAGCGAAAATTAAAAGAAAATAAAAGCGATGAGAATAACTCTGATTTTACTGGCGCTGAGCCTCAATGCTATTGTACTGACTGCACAGGAAGTACCGGCGGCAGACACCACGATCTACCGGGCACTGGAGCGGCCAGCCCGTTTTCCGGCTTGTGAAGAACTGGACACGACCCTGGCGGTCATTCAGCAGTGTGCGGAGCAGTCGCTGCTGGAGTTTATGTACGGCAATATCCGCTATCCGCAGGAAGCAAGGGCGCAGAACCTGGAGGGGAGCGTAGTGACCACCTTCGTGGTGGAAAAAGACGGTAGCCTTTCTAATCTTTCTATATTAAAAGACATTGGTGGGGGTGCCGGATTGGAAGTCCTCCGCGTAGTGGAAGCCATGAATAATTCCCAAATACGCTGGGTGCCTGCCAGGAAAGATGAAGAGCCGGTCCGATTTCAGTACACCTTGCCTATAAAGTTCAAATTGGAGGAAGCACTGCCCTATACCATGGTGGGGCGTGACTCGGTTTATACCATCTATGATACCCCGCTGGATTTTACAGGCGGTGCCGAAGCACTTCGTGTCTATCTGGAAGAAAATCTGGAATATCCGGCGGTGCCTGCTGATACCTGTATCGTGGGCCGGGTGGAGTTGCAATTGATGGTGCGCCCTTCCGGAGAGGTCCGTATCCTTGACCTGGTCGACTACAATGACCTGGGCTTCGACTTCTGGTACGAGGCGGTGGATGCCGCGACTTCCACTTACGGTAAATGGGATTTAGCTACCTATGAAGGCCGCCAAGTTAGTGCTGCCTTCGACCTGAGCCTGCCCTTTATCCCTGAATCGGCTGCCTGTGCCACGCTGGTCGACGAGTATAAAGCTGCTAATGAATTGGCACAGGAGGGGGCACGGTTGTTTGAAGAGGAGCAGCAGGAAGTTGGTCTGGCCAAGCTAACACAGGCCATTGATGTGTTTCCCCGTAACGCGGAGTTTCTGTTGATGCGCGGGCAGGCTTATTTGGATATGCAGCGCTATAACGAAGCCTGCTCAGACCTGCGCCTGGCTCGTTCCATAGCTTTAGTGACCTGGTACGATGCAGTGCTGCCTATTATTTGCCGGCAGTAAAATGGGTATAACGAAAAAATGGGCGTTAGCAGTTATCATTATAATACTGGTCCTGCCTGTATTACTGAATTATCACCCCGAGCAGCCGGTGGAAGGCCTTCGGGAGACTTATTCCTACCCTGAATCTGAGTTTTTAGATTTAATGGGTATGCCGGTACACTACCGACGGGCAGGAAAAGGACCGGTCCTGCTCCTCTTGCACGGTACAGGCGCTACCCTGCATACCTGGGAAGGCTGGACGGCTGAATTGCGGGATTCTTTCGAAGTTGTAAGTGTTACGCTGCCCGCTTTTGGACTTACCGGTCCGCACCCGTATGGCGACTATTCTATCCCTGCTTATGTAGACTTTCTAGAGGCTTTCGCCAAAAAGCTCGGGCTGAAGCGGTTCCATCTTGCAGGTAATTCCCTGGGCGGGCTGATTGCCTGGGAATATGCTCTGGCGCACCCGGAGCGGGTACAGAAGCTGGTGTTGCTGAATGCTTCTGGCTGGCCCCGCAAGAAGGAAATGCCTCTGGCGCTGCGTTTGGCCCGAATCCCGGTGTTTAAGCAACTATTACAGCGAATTACGCCCAAAGCCCTCTTCAGTAAGTCACTCCGCGAAGTGTACGCCAACCCCGACCGTATTTCGGATACCCTGGTCGACCGCTATTTTGATCTCTTTCTGCGGGAGGGCAACCGCCGGGCTTATGTACAGCGCCTCAACCAACCTCATCAGCCCGATCTGGCGCGGCTATCAGGTTTAAAAAAGCCTACTCTTATCCTCTGGGGTGAGCAGGACGCCTGGATTCCGGTGGCAAATGCCCATCGTTTTCATGAAGTCCTGCCCAACAGCCAGTTGATGGTTTACCCGGATGCCGGACATGTGCCTATGGAAGAATGGCCGGTGCGCACGGCGGAGGATGTCCGGGTGTTTTTAAGCCGCCCTTCCCATTTTCGGTAGCGTTTAGAGAGCGTGTTGGCACTTTAGGGTCCAGCGAAGAATAACTTCCCCATTTGATACGGCTATTTTCACCCCAGCCTTCGTTGCTCACACCGCCTGCCTTAGAACCTAAGTACGGTCTCCGGTGTCCAAAGCCCACAGGCGACGAGACACGGGCAGTGTCAGTCACGTAGCTCAGGCTATGTTCCTTCTTCGCGCCTTGTTCAGAACAATATTTGCTCGCTCTCGACGCATCAGCACATCTCCGACAGGCTGCAGGCTATGCTCGTTCTTCGCGCCTTGTCTGGTGCAAAAATAGCTCGCCTGAAATGAGGACCTTATTTTCCGCTGAACCCTTAGTAATGGGTCTGCAAACTTAAGGCTGTAACAAAGGTGTGCCCCGATAATCCATTGGTAAAATTAATTCGTAATCAAATCCATCCAGCAGGGCCTGTAGCCGCTTGGAATCCAGGGGCGCTACCTCCCCCTGCGCTATAGCTTTCCGGATGGGGCGGAGGTCGATGAGCGCAAAGGCGTCCTTCCGGGCCTGGAGGATCAAAGGCAGATTGTGGCTGTAGTAGCGGTTACGCTTTTCGAGCAGGTCAGTTGTTTCGCCTGCATCGGTACTGTAATAGCGGTTCCAAGCCGCAATGTTGACGCTTTTTCGACCAGCCTCGCGGGCAAGAGTATGGGTGAGTTCCCCGAGGTCTAGTTCTCCGCCGGATTCTACGCTGCTGGCGTGGAGCTGTCCGACCTTTACGAACACCTTTGGTGCACCATGCTGTGCATATTGTTTTTGAAAGTTACTCCGGATATAGCGTACCCGGTCTCCGTGTGAGGCACCGCCTTTGTACCGGTCGTATATATCCCAGCTGATTTTAAGGTCGGTTACAACGGCCTTTGCCTTAGGGGAATGGGCTTCCAGTGCATTGAGATAGGCCTGTACCGCCGGCTCTTCCAGAATACGCCCGAAGACCGGAAACCCTTCCTTATTCTGGTCTTCCTGTATAAGCCATTGCCTGATTTTATCTACAGCGGGTTGGTGTAAGTTGGACAGGTCAGTATCCGTACCTGCTTGTTCGCGAAGCCAGTCCAGCAGGAAAAACACTGACGAATAATACTCCTGATCAAGCCCCCAAATGGAGAAACCTTCCTGGCGGAGTGCCTGGAGAAAGGCCGCGTCCTCCTGATACTCGAAGAAGGGCATCGGCACATCGTCAATGGCTTTGAATTGGTACTGCCCGCAAAATTGGGCGAGGTTAGCCTGGGTATTGGCAGGCGACTCCGTGAGCTGTTCGAGGTATTGGGCAGAATGTGGGCCGATCTCGCAGGCAAAATGCTGAAATCCATGCTTTGCAAGGAGGGGAGCCAGGTGCTCTACAAACCGTGATAGTGTAGGTGAGCCATGCGTTTCTCCAAGTACCAGGATTTGGGCAGATTGTACGGCCTGCTCAAGGGCTACCGTACCGTCACCGGTGAAACCCTCAGGCGTGAGTTGGAAGTAGTGCGTATGGGAGGCTACGAAAGCACTGTCTAGTGCCGGCAGTGCGGAGGCAGGGGCATTCACTTTTTGAGCCTTACAGGCCCCGGGGAGAAGAAACAATAATAATATTAAGTATTTCATAACGAGAATTTTAAGCTTGGCAAACCGGACATTTGCCGGGCTGCTATAAATGAGGTGGTTTATCGGATAATAAAGTTGTCCAGGCTGTCAAATTCGACTATTTCATAGCGGGGGGAGCACTCGTAGAGCCAGCGCAGGATGCCCATGTGCCCGGCACCAAAGAGGATAAGCACCCGATCGTCTTCTTTGATATCCAGCTGCTGAATTTCGTGGAAGATGCGCAGATTGCGGTTCATCCAGAACATAGACAGCGCATCGGGCCCTTCGAAATCTTCAGAATCAAACTGCCCGCCGGAGATGTAAGCTCCGAAGTAGCGGTCGGCAACCTTGTCCTGATTGAGGTAAAGGAAGTTTTCAAGCAGGGTGTTCTGTGGCAACTGCTTGTCGTCGTAAACGTACCACTCCTTGTAGCGCTGCATCCACTCGTCTTTGCCGCCGAAGTAGTGGCGTTCACCAATTTTCCTGATGTATTGATCTGCCTCAGAGTCGCCGAGGGTTTCTGACAACTCCCCCAGTAAGCTCCATGCATCACAGCCGTAGAGGGTATCCAGCCCAAGCTGGTCCATTAACCGGATGCCGACCTGATCGCGTTCATTAGCCATGAGGTCTTCCTCGCCTTTCTTCCACTGGTGGTAGCGGTACATTAGGTAACCGGTATTGGCGCCCGACTCCACAATAATCTTGGTAGGCTTAAACTGGGCCACGTAGTCCAGCAGCTCCTGTAGTTCTTCCTGCCGCTTGGGCGTGAAAATATTGATTTTGTCTTCCTCCTTGGTTTTGTGTTCATCCAGACCGGGGTAGGCAAAGTGCCAGGTGCCCATGAGCAGGACCTGCGGTACCTGGCGGTCCCCTATGAGGAACTCATCCGGGCCTTTGTAGGGCATCTCCTGTGCGGTTGCAATTTGAAGGAAAGATAATGCGATGAAAATAGTGATAATGGATTTCATTGGTCAATTTTTTTTACAAATGTGCAGGTCCGGGCTGCTCTTTCCAATTGAAATCGGTAGCTCAGGACATTCCCTCGGTCAGTACCAAAAACAGGGATCGGATCTATTCACCGAACGCATGGCCCGATTCGCCGACGTAATATTGTCGCTGACCTATCCGTCGGTCAGGGCCGCCGCAGAAATCCTTAGTTTAGCCTGAAATTGAGCAGAGATGAAGCCTAAATACGGGGTCTTACTGATTTGGAGTATCGCCTTTTTTCTTGTCTATGTGGAGTTAAGCAGTATTGCCGATGATGGCATTCAGAGCGTTGTGGACACCTGGACTAACGATAAAGGGATACTATTGTCCCTGTCTTCCCTGTTCACTAACATCTTGTATGCCTTCGGCTGTTATACCGTTTTGCTGTGGTTGAAGGGTAAGCCCAATGTGCTTCTCGCTGTCCTTATGGTGCTGGTATTTCCATTAACCGCTGCGGTCCGCTTTTTTATTGAAGAAGTGTTTTACCTGCGGTGGTTTGGTTTCGACAACTACTACGATCAGATGAGCAGCACAACCTATCTGCTGGACAACCTGTACTATGCCATACCCTTCTCAGCTGTTGGTATTGTGTTTTACTTCTCGCAGTATTCCCGTTTCCGGGAACGGCAAAGTCAGGAGCTGCTGATTCAAAACCAGAAAACCGAACTGGCCTTTTTGCGGTCGCAGATCAACCCCCACTTCCTCTTCAATACGCTGAACAATGTCTACGCCCTGGTCTACCAGAAATCGGATAAAGCACTGGAGGCCATGGAGAAGCTGACAGGACTGCTGCGGTACGCTTTGTATGAAAACGCCGAACGGGTACCAGTAGCGCGGGAGGTAGGGTATATTGAGGATTTCATCAGCCTTCAGCGGCTGCGGTACGGGTATCAGGTGCAACTCCAATTTGAGGTATCCGGAAACCCGGATGGGCTGGTAATCCCTCCATTCTCACTCATCCCGTTTGTGGAGAATGCCTTCAAGCACGGTGAACTGCGCGATCCGAAACAACCCGTAGTCATCCGGCTGGAGCGCACAGCCGAAGCACTGGTATTTCGCACTCAAAATGCCCCGCGCCCACAGCATAAGGATCAGGTGGGCGGCATTGGGCTGGCCAATGTCCGCAAACGGCTATCTTTGATTTATGAAGACCGGCACGAGTGGACGGTACAGGAAACACCTGTTATATTTGAGGTCACACTGAAAATCCCCATTGCCTTATGCTCCGATGCGTAATCATTGATGATGAACCCCTGGCTCTACAGTTGTTGTCCGACTATGCCCGGAAGACGCCGGGGCTGGAATTGGCCGAAACGTTTTCCAATCCCATTGAAGCTTTGCAGTACCTACAGGGTCAGTCCGACCTGTTTCTCCTCTTGGATGTGCAAATGCCCGAGCTCACTGGCATACAAGTCATGAAAATACTTAATCAGCGGCTGCCAGTCATTCTCACCACGGCTTATGAGCAGTACGCTTTGGAAGGCTACGATCACGATGTGGTGGACTATCTTCTAAAACCCGTTTCCTATGACCGGTTCTACCAGGCCATTCAGAAGGTACAAAGCCGGCTCCTGGCTCCATCTGCCCAAGTCCCGGAAAACCAAGCCGTTGCTGCCCGCAATTACTTTTTTTTGAAAACCGAATACCGGGTCCAGCGCGTGGACTTCGATGCTATCTATTATCTGGAAGGGCAAGGCGATTACGTGGCGGTGCACACAACAAAAGGCCGGATTCTAACCCTGGAAAACATGAAGGCCCTTGAGCAGGAGCTGCCCGACGAAGCCTTCTTGCGGGTACACCGGTCTTACATCGTCTCCCTGTCTAAGATTGAGTACATTGAGCGCAACCGTATTGTGATTAACGGGGAGCGCATTCCGGTCAGTGACTCTTACAAAAAAGCAGTGGCCGCGCGGATTGGCAAGTAGGGAATATACTGCGTTTATCTATTTTCGCGGGACCCTTTCGCTCTGTAGGCTTCGTCGCCCCCAGCGGGATATGGGGATAAGCGGTTTGGTGTTGGACGTTTCACTAAATACACCTGCTGTATTTCATAGTCTCTTAAAACGTCTTCGCATCCCGCCCGATCAGATAATTGGCGACCCAGCCATAGGCGAAAATACCAAAAGCAAAGACGACCAAAAGCCAGCTGCTGAGGGAGGGGAGAAGGGCACCGGTTATGCCGGCTGCGCCGAGCACCAAGCTGTAGAGGGTCAGGGAGCGGCGGGCGTTGGTATCTTTACTGACCGAGAAAGTGCCACCGGCAGGGACCAGCAGCAGGCCAAATACAATAGCCAGGAAGAGTAGTTGTGCCGCCCCGCTAACGAGGTAGCCAGCTAAAGCTAAAACCGCAAGTCCTACCAAGCCACCGGAAATATTGGAGCCCAGTTTTTCGTCTTCCGTCAGGGCATGTTTACCGATAGGGTGCAGGCGTAAGAACAGGTTGGCAATAGGCACCGCTATCCACGAAGACAGGGCGAAAAGGACATACAGAGCGATGAAGGGGTAGAGCAAAGGCGCGAGCGCAGGATTGTTCCGGGCTATGCCCAGGACTACCCGGTAGATAAGATATGCCCCAATAACCACCGCCCATCGGTTCCGCTCGTTCATCTTGGCCATCCATAGGAAGTACTTGAGGATACCCCGATAGAAGATGTTTTCTCCTTTGATGGCTTCCTTGAGGCCCGAGCGGGCGTACTCGCTGTTGGGATTAAGGCGGAGCGCTTCCCGAAAGTTTAATTGCGCCTCTTTGAAGCGGTTTTGTTCAATGGCTACCCAGCCCCGGTTGGCATGGGAGTAGCTGTCTTCCGGAGCCTTATGTAAGGCATAGTCGATGGTCTGAGCAGCCTCAGCTTTGCGGTCCAGTTTGACGAGGGCTTGTGCCCGGATATTGACCAGGTTGACGTTTTCGGCGTCCTGTTCCAGGCCCTGCTCGGTTGCATCAAGTGCTTCCTGCCATTTTTCTTCGTAGAAAGCCACGTGAGCCAAAAGGAGGAAAAAATCGGAGTCAGCAGGATTGAGCTGTAGCCCCTGACGGATCATTTCCCGGGCTTTTTTTGTATTTTGATTGTAGAAGTATGCCCGCGCCAGGGTGTAGAGCAAAAAAGGGTCATTGGGGGCATGCCCCATGGCTCGCTCGCCCAGCTCCAATGCTTCCCGAAAACGCTTGCCGCTCAGGTAGCATTCGGCCAGCCAGGCCATCGCATAGGCATCATTTGGCGACTGGCTCAGCGCTTGTTTGAATTCCTGCTCGGCATCAGAGAGGCGCTTTTGAGCCAGCAGCAGCTTACCGCGTTCGAGATGGATATTGGTCATTTCTTGATCTTAAGGTAGTCGAGGATTTCATCGTAAATGCCAGCTTCATTGGCAAAGAGGGCGTAGTTTTTGGCAGTGCTGAACCACTCTTTGGTGGTGGCGCGGTGCTGTTTGATGGCTTGCTCGAGGTCTTTGGTCTGTAAAGGTTGTGGGATGCCCTTTCGGATCGCTTCGTCCAACTTGCCTTCGATAGCACGGTCGATAATGGCTTCGAGGTCGGCACCCGAGAAATCTCCGGTTTTTTTGACCAGTTTTTGGTAGTTGAGCTCACTTACCGGCTTGCCTTTGAGTTTGAGTTTTAGAATGGCTTCCCGGGCATTGGCATCGGGGGGCGGCACGAAAATAATGCGGTCGAAGCGGCCTGGCCTGCGGAATGCGGAGTCGAGGTGCCAGGGGGCATTAGTCGCAGCCAAAACAAGTACTCCTTCGTTGTCGTATTCCACGCCGTCCAGCTCTGCGAGGAACTGGTTGATGACATTCCTGCCGGCGCTGTGGCGCATATCCGACCGGCTGGCGCCGAGTGCGTCGACTTCGTCAAAAAAGAGGACACAGGGCTTCAGGCTGCGGGCTTTCTGGAAGATGGCGTGCAAATTACGCTCGCTTTGCCCGATGTACATATCCAGGATATCACTGATGCCCACGGCGAGGAAATTGGAGCCGACTTCACCGGCAGTAGCTCTCGCCAGGTGAGTCTTCCCGCATCCGGGAGGGCCGTACAGCAGAATGCCACCGCCGATTTTCTTACCGTAGGCCTGGTAAATTTCCGGGTGCTTCAGAGGGTGGAGGATTTTCATACGAACTTCCTCTTTGACTTGCTCCATACCACCAACGTCTTCAAAGGTGGTATCCGGGCGTTCGATATCTATATTTTTGTCTTGCTCTTCTTCCTGAGCTCCACCGGTTTTGAGCTTGATGCGTTCCGGCTCAGACTTGTCTTTCATTTGCATATTAATCTCCGACTCCAGGTAAGCATCACGCAGGTTCTCATTGATAGCAGTAGCGTTTTCATAAGCATCTTTGGCGGCTTCCGCCTGCTGGCTTTGGAGCAATAGCCTGGCGTAAACAAGCCATGCTTTTGCTGGTGGGGCAGGTGCTTCCACCAGTTCTTCAATGAGTACCAGGCCTGAGCCGGTCTTTTGCTGTGCCCGGAAGGCATCTGCCAACCCGACTTTCAAATCGGTATCGTCGGCACTGATGCGCAGAGCGGCTTTATACTCGACTTCCGCTTCTTCATGCCGGTTGTGCTTCATTAGGGCATTGCCCAGGAGTTTTCGGAGTGGCAGGTTGTCAGGAGCGCTTTTGAGGGCTTCGCGTAGTTGTTGTACTTCATCCATGTGGTTCCTTTCTTCTTTTGGGAAATGCAAGGTACGGATTTTGGGGAAAACCAGGAGCCGTTCGATGGCAGTCGTGTGTATAACAAATTGCACAGTCAAAGGGCTAAATTCCTGGGGCAACGCCCCAGGAATTTAATGGCCGTTGATTTAAGCCCTGTAAGGGCGGCACCTTGTTATACTAAGTACAGGGTAGACTGATTCCGGCTTGCCCGTAGAGTAGAACCCGTTCACATGATTGTTGGGTAATGGCAAACGCGGTTACCGCATCCGTCAGTAAGGTTCCTCCGGATTTAAGCGGAGTACACTGTAAATTAAGTAATGTTCAGTTTTGACAGTGCCTTTTGGCGAAATGCTGCGTTGCTCGATCGATCAGGTAGCTACGGCTATCCTCACTCCTCGCGCCTTGCCTTTCACCAAAACTCCCATCCCAAAACACGAAATAACTTAATTTACAGTGTACGTAGCCACTGTGATTTGAATTCCTGAATGACCTTTAACTCATCACCTTCAGGGTCTGCCGAAGGTAGCGCTTGTACTTGATGCGGTAAGCACGGTAGATGGTGCGGTAACGCGTGTAGGAATCTTCTTCATGTTCCAAAGCAGTGAGGTGCTCCTCGCCGTTAGTAGCAGGCTGTTGCATGAAGCCCTGTTGCTTCATCCATTCGTCGTTGTAAATCTTGCCGAGATAGCGGGTGCCGTGGTCGGGGAAGAGGGCAACGACTACATCCGTAGGCTTGAGCACTGCTTTGAGGCGAAAGACGGCTTGCATGGCTGAGCCACTGGAGTAGCCAACGAGGAGGCCTTCCTGGCGCGCCAGCTGACGGGCACGGTGCGCACTGCTGCGGTCGGTCACCTTAATGAAGTCGTCGATAAGGTTGAAGTCAACGTTGCCGGGGATGATGGTCTTTCCCAGTCCTTCGACTTTATAGGGGTAAATCTCGCTTTTGTCGAATTCACCGGTTTCCCAATACTTTTTGAGTACAGATCCGTAGGCATCCACCGCGATTATCCTGATGTTTGGATTCTTTTCTTTCAGGTAACGGGCCGTACCGGAAAGCGTACCTCCCGTACCGGCACAACAGACGTAATGTGTGATTTTGCCCTCGGTCTGTTCCCATATTTCAGGGCCGGTAGAAGAGTAGTGAGCCTGAGAATTATTGAGGTTGAAGTTTTGCGCCAGGTAATAGGCACCCGGAATATCATCAGATAACTGTTTGGCACGGGAATAGTAGGAGCGGGGGTCTTCCGGCGCGGCATCTGCCGGGCAGACGATAACCTCAGCTCCCATAGCTTTGAGTAGCGAAAGCTTTTCCTGAGAAGCCTTGCTAGACACCGTCAGTACACAGCGGTAGCCTTTGAGACTGCAGATCATGGCAAGGCTGTAGCCCGTATTGCCAGAGGTGGCTTCCACAATAGTGTCTCCGGGCTTAATCAGCCCTTTTTTTTCGGCTTGTTCAACCATAAACAAAGCCGTTCTGTCCTTCGCAGACTGACCGGGATTGTATGCTTCAACTTTGCCATAAATAGTAGCCGAAAGGTCTTTTGTGATCCGGCTGAGGTGGATAAGCGGTGTATTACCGATAGTTGCCAGTACGTTCTCGTATCGCATATAAGCTTGCTTTTTGCTCACGATAGGCTGTGCTTTGTGCACAGCATGTTTGATGTTTTAGTAGGCTTTGATCGCCCGCTAAATTGCGGAAAACCAAATTACAGATTTGCAGTCCCGATACGATTGTAAAGGCAAAGATAATAAAATTTTCCCCGCTGAAAAGGGAGTGGTTTCTATAAATTAAGCTGACGGGGGAACTAATTAAGAGGCAATGAGCAAAACAACCAATTTGAGGTGAAAAAAGTCAACAACCGGAACCGGGATCAGTTTTTGACGTATCTTTCGGGCTGAATTTGCCTGATTGCGGAGGAGAATAATAACCCGGTGATCAGATAATACGAACCCAAACTTCTAATCAGTGCCCATGGCAGACGCTCGAATTACCTTTAAAGCACGACTGATTTTGTATCACCGTGGCCGCATTTTGCTCCTGAAGCAGACGAAGCCCAACGGTGGCAACTACACCCTTGTTGGCGGCACTGTAGAGTCCCGGGAGTTTGCCCGGCAGGCGCTGATACGGGAGAGCTTTGAAGAAGCTGGGATTATCCTGCGGGAGGAAGACCTGGAGCTGGCGCACCTTTTGCATAAGGTCAATGGCGACGAGCACCGTATTGTACTTTATTTTAAAGCGTATCGTTGGGAAGGAGAGCTCAAAGCGAAGGAAACCCACAAGTTTAAAGAGGCAGAGTGGTTTTATCTGGAAAACCTGCCCAAAAATCTGACCACAACGGTGCGCCACGTGATGGATGCCTACCGTCATGGTCACTTGTATTCTGAATACCTGAAAAAATAAGGTCAGTTGGCGACTACCGGTGGCTCCATAAGCTGGAAAAACTGGTCGAGGCGCGGCATAATTACAATTTCTGTACGCCGGTTGAGGCTCCGACCTGCTTCGGTATCATTATCTGCTTTTGGGAGTTTGTCAGCGCGGCCCGCTGCAATCATTCGAGCGGGGTCTACGTAGTGCTCCTCTTCCAACACCCGGACTACCGCAGTGGCTCTTTTTACACTAAGGTCCCAATTGTCTTTAACACAACTGTTGGCAATCGGTATATCATCTGTATGTCCTTCTACCATGAGGTTCAGGTCCTGATGATCGCTGACCACGGTGGCCACTTTAGCAAGGACCTCATTAGCCCGGTCCGTAATTTTTGAGCTGCCGGAGCGGAAGAGAAGCTGGTCGGAGATGGAGACATGCACCACCCCGCCCCGCACTTCTACCTTGACATCCTCATCGTTCATGTCAGAAAGCGAACGCTTGAGGTTCATTACCAGCGCCAGGTTGAGGGAGTCTTTTTGTTGCAGCTTAGTCGTCAGGTCTTCAATAAACTGGTATTGCTGGTTGATATTTTCAAGTGATTCCCGAATGCTTGTGGCGCCTTCCTTGCTCACAATGGACAAGTCCGACATACGGTCGAGCAAGCTGGCATTGGTAAACTGCAAGTGCTTGACCTGATCTTCCAGTTGTTGAATTTGTTTGTCTTTTTCGGAGACTTGCTGCTCCAGGCCTTCTACTTTGCTTTTATTGCAAGCTGAAAAGGAGAAGGCAGTGAGTAGGAGCAAGGCGAAGAGGGTTGTTTTTTTCATCCTGTATTTACGTTCATAAACTCTTATGATGCCGCAAGAACTGATTTCAGGCTGCATTTAGTATGTCAGGAGGTAAGATTATTGAGTAGCGGAGCTGATCTTTCGGTGCACGCCCAGGTAATCGTCGTCTTCTTCACCATCACCGTCCCAGTCCAGGCGGGCTTTTAGCTTGATCAGCCCATCCTCCAGGGTTGTCTCGTAGTGGTAAGTGGCATTGGGCTCCACCATCATGAGGGTGTCCCCGAAAACATTCCACATTCCCCGTGTGGTACTCAGTGTCGTATCTATAAGGCTGGTAAATACCTGTTCGTATTTATGGTCAGGTTTGTAGTAAGTCCGTACGGGCTTTACGCCCAATCGGCGTGTCCATTCTTCTTCGCGGACTTCAAAAACAAAGGAGGTGTCCGTGCCATCGGCGGAGTTGATGTCCACCCGCAGGGAGACAGATTCCCAGGTGCCGGGCAGGTCAGCTTCCAGGTCCTGCAAGGTATCTGCTGACTGTGAGGCGGTATTTTGATCTGTTCCGCAGCTGGTCAGCAGGGCCAGCAAAAATAAAAAAGATAGCTTTTTCATGATCCTTTGGTTGGTGAGTGCGCAAAAATAGTAAATCGTTGTTTACCGCTGGAAGGGGTGGTGCGATAGCGGCAGCCTGGCCAGGGGATGGAAGTCCCCTTTCAGGCCTGAAGGTTGCTGATGCCGGATATCGTGCACGATCTCGATAGCCGGACGGGCAGTGTGAAGTGGAAAACCCTGCCCATCGAGGACCGCCTGGTAACTCTTTGTATGCAAATCCGTGAAGCCACCGCTGAACTCAAAGTCCTCTCCACCGATGGTGAGTGCGCGGAAGGTACGCCCACCGGCAGCTTTAATACGATCCGGTAAGGTTTCCGCATTGATACTCAGAAACCACCGTACCCTTGCCTGTTTAAACTCCAGGAAACCTGCTGCCCGGTCATGGGTATGTATATGGACTGTATTTTGCTGCACCGCCCCAAAAATCCATTGCAGCATATCGTAAAAGTGGACACCAATATTCGTTGCAACTCCACCGGATTTGGCTGCTTCCCCTTTCCAGCTGGCGTAGTACCAGTTGCCCCGGGAGGTAATATAGGTCAGGTCCACATCAAACTTGGAACCCTTTGGCGCATTGAGTACCCGTTGGCGGAGTTGCTGCACGCTGGGGTGGAGGCGGAGTTGAAGGATATTAAAAACGGATTTCCCGGTTTCTCCGGCAATTTCTTCTAAGGCATCAAGGTTCCAGGGGTTGAGCACGAGCGGCTTCTCGCAAATCACATCTGCCCCGTGGCGCAGCCCAAAGCGGATATGGGCATCATGCAGGTAATTGGGCGAGCAGATGCTGAGGTAATGAATGGGTATGCCCTCCCGCTTCATTTTCTCCAGGTGCCGGTCAAATCGCTCGTACTCCACAAAAAAGGCGGCATCCGGAAAATAGGAATCAATCACCCCAACGGAGTCATGCTTGTCCAGGGCGGCAACAAGGTCGTTGCCGGTGTCTTGTATGGCTTTCATATGCCGGGGGGCAACGTAGCCGGCTGCGCCAATGAGCGCGAAGTTGTGCTTCATGGTTATTTGTGGTTGGGTCAGGAAAGGGGACGGACGGTATCGCCTTTCTTTTCATAAACGGTTCCGGTGGAAGAGCAGGTGGCCCGTTGCTGCTCGTCAAAGATAAGGCGTTCACCGTGGGCACTCATCCATCCAATGCGCCGGGCAGGGACACCGGCAACCAGGGCATAAGCAGGCACATTATGGGTCACTACTGCTCCGGCGGCTACAAATGCGTATTCTCCGATAGTATGTCCGCAGAGCAGGGTCGCATTCGCACCAATGGAAGCGCCTTTGCGGATATGGGTAGATTGGTATTCCGATTTTCGTTCCACGCCCGCCCTGGGGTTGACCACATTGGTGAAGACCATGGAAGGCCCCAGAAATACCTTGTCCTCGCAGATAACGCCCTCGTACAGCGAGACGTTGTTTTGGATCTTTACCTGGTTGCCGATTTTTACCCGGTTGGCCACAAAAACGTTCTGCCCCAGGCTGCAACTTTTGCCAATCACAGCACCTGGCATGATGTGGCAAAAGTGCCAGATCTTAGTCCCGGGCCCAATTTGAGCTCCTTCATCCACCCAGGCCGAGGGGTGCACGAAATAATCCTTACTTTCCATATTCGGTTTGTTACGCACTAGAAGGTGCTAATATAGCAGCTCTGCGCTTCATTGGCATGTTGACCGGGGTTTTTATGCCAGGGGCCAGCCAGGAAATGCGGCAATAGCAAGACACTGGCCAGGCTGTTTTGACACAGGATGGACCTAAAAGCGGCAGTCAGAATCGATCGGTTACTAAAGTCCCAACACGCTCTAAAACTTAGGGCAAGTAACGTTTGTGCGCCAGCGCGCCGGTTGGGTATAAATAAAGCTGACTTCAAAGGCCCCCCGGGAGTTATTGGCTGTAGCCAAAACAGAGGTGGTAATATCATAGCTCATACCAATGTTCCAGCGGTCCATTTCAAGTACTGTGGTGGCGACGATGGCATCCATGCCCACACCTTCGTCTAGTTGGTTGGATACATGCGCCCAGCCGCCTGCCCGGATAGCCACCTCCCGCCAGTCGCGGTTGGTATAGCGGAAGTTGGCACCCGTCATAATACTCAGGTGTGGCCCCTGACTCATCACTGCAGCAGCAGGAAGCAGGCTCAACCCTTTTGCAAGTGGAAACTCGCCACCCAGGTGACCTACGAAACGCATGTCCAGTGTCGTTTCATTGTTTTCGAGGAAGGAGACATTGGGGCTATTAAGGTGCATAATAGAGCCGCCCACGTAAAAGCTTTTGTTATCCTCAAAGGTGATGAACCATAACAAACCAGCGTTGAAGTCGAGAAAAATATCTGTATTTAGTTCATCACCAAAAGCCTCCCCATTATCAGCTCCGGTATCGATAGACCCATTGGAGGCGTTAAATTGTTCGGAGAACCAGAGCCGTTGCCAGTTGAGGCCATGCTGACCGAAGCCCAGTTGTGCACCAGCTACAAGGTATTGAGTATAGGGTTGATAGCCCGACCCGCCAAGTTGTTTCAGAAAGGAGCCACCAATATTTGCTTTGGTACGGTTGAAATTAGCTACGCCCACCTCATCGCGCATGGCACTAATGCCCAGGCCAAAGTAGTCGTTATTTTGTACCCGGAACCGCATGTCAAAGCTGGCTGCGAGCGTCCGGTAAGGGTTATTGTCAAGAATAGCGGGGTAGAGGTCCCGGTAATTGGCTACAAAGCGCATCCGCCCTTCAAATACGCCAATCATGGCAGGGTTCATTTCCAAAGGCGCAGCGTAAAACTGAGATAATCTTGGATCTTGCGCTTGCAAGGCAGCCACGGATCCCAAAAACAATAGTATGGTGTAGATATAACGCATAGTCTGTTTTTTTCAGTGTTATAGGTTTAATACCGGGCGATTTTACCGGATTAGCGTGGTTTGCCCCTGCAGTGCTTCCTCCCTGCCATCAGGGTAAGTGACGATAACCTGCCAGATGTAAACGCCTGGCGTGAGCGGTTTGCCCCGGTAGTTGCCATTCCATCCGCTGTCTTCTGAGTTAACTTCAAACTCCGTGGCTTCGTAGACCAGTTCGCCCCATCTGTCGTATACCCGGAAGGCCTCCACAAAGGTGCCTTCCTGCCCGTGGACGATAAGGCGGTCGTTGGTTTGGTCCCCATTTGGGGTAAACCCGGTAGGCACCTCTACGATCCTGGGTTTATCGACGTAAATACGTACCTGATCGCTGTCAGAACAGCCCAGAGAGTCAACGCCAATTAGTTCATACAGGATAGAAAACTCGGGGGTCGCATTGGTGGCGGAACATGTCGTACAACTGAGTGTACCTTCGTAAGGCGGAATCCAGGTGAAGCTGACGTTGCCCGCAGCATTCTCACTGACACCGTAGAGCCGGATACTGTCGCCAAGAATGATGGTATAGTCCTGAGCCCCTGCATCTACCTTGAGCTCGGGTGGATTAGTGATCGTAATATTTTCACTGGTAAGGCAGCCATTGGCATCCCGGGCGTAGACTACATAATCATCGGCATTTAACCCAATGATGATACTCGACCCGGAGAAGAAATCATTATCCAGGCTGTAGCGGTAGGGTGGGGTGCCTCCCGTGGCATTGACCTGAATACGGCCATTCTGTTCGCCAAAGCACACCGGATTCTCAGCCGAAAGCGCTGCGAGTAAAGGCTCGGGTGATTCTATACTGTCGGTAAGAACCGCTTCGCACCCGTTGGCATCCGTTATTGTGAGTATATAAGCACCTGCACCAAGCTCCGTGATGGTACTGCTGGTTTGACCGGTCGACCAGCTGAAAGTATAACCCGGTGTGCCGCCCGTTGGCGTGGCAGTAAGTTCCCCATTCAGGTTGCCAAAGCAGTCCACATTTTTCGGGTCCAGTGCGCCTTCCAGCAGTGTGGGTTCTGTAATTCGGAATTCAGTAATACCCGCGCAACCATTCTGGTCATTGACGGTAAGGGTATAGGTTCCCGCAGCTAGTCCGGTCGCTGTTTCGGTAGTCTGACCATTGCTCCAGTTGTAGGTAAAGGGCGGGGCATCTCCTGTGACCTCCAAGGCCTGAGCTCCGCCATCCATACCACCGGCACAACTCACGCTGTCGGTCGCCACTTCAACCGAAATTGCGGGGGGCTCCGGTAGGAAGCGCTCCCGGACACGCTCACAGCCTTGCCCGTCCGTAACGGTCACTGAAAAGGTTTGTCCGCCAATCAGCCCTTCCGTGATCGGTCCGGTATCACCGGTGCTCCAGGTAATGGTGTAGTCGTCAAAGACTTGCCCATTGCCTCCTGAAATTTGGTTGATGCCCAGTCTACCGTCAACTTGCCCATTACATGAAGGGGGGTTGGTGATGATCAGAAAGGTGATTTCTTCGAGGTCAACAGGTACTATAGTATCCACTGCGCTGCAACCGTTGTTGTCGGTGACCGTTACCGTGTAAGGTATGGTGTCCAGACCGGTTGCCGTTGCTGTATTCTGGCCATTACTCCAGCTGTAGCTAAAACCACCGGTGCCCCCAATGCCTGTGACAACAGCCTGATTATCTTGTTGGCCAAAGCAGCCCTGCTGAATTTGATCAACTTCTAAAACTACAGCATCTTCCGGTTCATCCAGGGTAGTCGATGCTTCCAGCATGCAGCCATTAGCATCAGTGATGGTAACAAATACATCGCCTGCGGAGAGCCCATCGGCAGTGGGTCCATTCTGCTGATTACTCCAATTGTAAGAATAAGGCATTGTACCGCCCGCAGGAGTAGCTGTCGCTGCCCCATCGGCACCACCATTGCAACTGGCATCTTGAATGCTAAAATTAATACTTAGTGGCTCGGGCTCCGTAATGATGACCGATTGCTGAGCCATACAGCCGTTCTCATCTGTCACGCTGACGGTATAGGGTTGTGCGCTGAGCATATCTGCCGTAGCGGTGATTTGCGAGAGGTTATCACTCCAGAGATAGGAGTAATCTCCTGTACCCCCACTGGCAAATACAGTCGCTGAGCCATTTTCTGCGGCATCGCAAAGCGCCGGGGTGAAACTTATAGAATCAATGAGCAATACCGGAGGCGCACTGATATCGGCACAGGCCACCTGTTCACAGCCGTTCCCATCGGTGATAGTCAGGCAGTAGTTGCCCGCTGCAATAGCGGAGAGACCGGTAGTGGTTTCATTGTTGCTCCATTGGTAGCCGAAGGGCTGTACTCCGCCACTGACCACACTTTGCAGCTCCCCATCGGGCAAACCTGCACAACTCGCGGGTTGCGGAATGAGCTCAATGACTATGGAATCTGGCTGAGTAATTTCAGTGGTATCTATTGCTGTGCAGCCTGATGCATCGGTAACTGAAAGGATATAAGTTCCAGCGGTCAGACCACTGGGGGTTGGCGTATTTCCAAGGCCTGCATCGCCCCAGTCGTAACTGTAGCCGCCATTGCCGCCGGTAGCAGTAGCAGAAAGTGCACCATCCGGGCTGTTATGGCAATCAATTGTTTCAGTAATTTGCACATTAAGATTTAGGACGTCCGGCTCGTTAAGGCCAAATTGCAGGGTGTCTGCACAGCCATCTGCATCCGTAAAAATAACTTCGTAGTTGCCGGCGCTCAGACCTGTGAAGGTTGGATCAGACTGCGGTGCGCCACCATCGAGGCTGTAATTGATAGGTGCGACCCCGCCCTGAGCATTTATGGTCGCACTGCCATCCGCTGCACCAAAGCAGCTGGGGTCTGTCAGCGCATCAGCGGTTCCGGTGAGCGTACACAGCGCGATAGAGCAGGAGGTCATACCTATTGCTACCTCACAGTTAAGTTGTGCGCCTCCGGTGGATACCCGGACTTCAAAGGTTACATTATCGCTGTTGCTGAGCCCCGTTATATCGTAAGTCGTATCATTGATTGGCCCTTCCCAGTTGCCAACCACTCCATTAATAGTAGCCCGGATTTCGTACTGGGTAAAGTTGCCTACTGCATTCCAGTTGAACTCCAAAATGCCGGGGCCTGCCACGATGCAGCTGACAGCAGGGGCCGGAATATCCGAAACAACGCCTACGACCAGCGTGTCCAGCGATATGCAACCATAGCTGTCGGTGGTTTCCACAATATAGCTGGTGGTAGTGGCAGGGGTTGCGACAGGTTCGGGACAATCTGTACAGGACAATCCACTGCCTTCCCAGTCGTAGGTCACCTCGTTATTGTTATTAAAAGTGATGGACCAGGAGGTGAATTCCCCGACATCGTTGGGCGCGAAGGCATCAGAGGCTCTAAGCGTCCAGTTGCCATTGATCGTGCTGCCCAGCAGGTCTGTCCAGTCGCCCTCCGGTTGGTAGTCGCCGGTAAAGGGCCCTGTGCCCGAGGTGATCGGACCGGTAGCCGTTGGGGTGAAGCAAGTGTTCGTGTAATTATCAGAGCCTCCACCGTTGCCCGTACTTAGCTCAAGCGATTGCCCGGAGGGCGAATCCAGGAATAAGTTGATATCACCATTCCAGTTGGTTTCGATATTTACGCATACGGATTCAACCTGAGTAATAGGGTCATCCAGTACCATCGGGTTGATGCTGTTGACGTTGATGACGGACTGATAGGGGGCGTTGTTGGGGTAATTTGCTGCCCCAAATGGAATCTGGGGGATTTGTTCAAAGGTGATAGGGATCATACCAGCAAGTGGTGAGGTCGCATTGAGCCCGGCACTTTCACCTTCGCAAATGACCGTATCCGCCAGCGCGCTATTAGCTTCCCCGCAACTGTAACAGTCCGGGTGTGTAATGGGCAGGACATCGATAGTAACAGTGGTATCAAATGTGCAGCCGAAGTCGTTTTCCACACTAAAGGTATAACTGGCACTACCGGCGTTTTCGGGTACTGTTTCGATGGAGTCCTGGCTGTAAAAGGTCATATTGTCCGTCTCTATCCAGCCCCAGTCTATGATTGTGGGCTGGAAGACTTCCAGATTGGCAAACAGGCTCGGGTCAAAGTTGAGGCCCCATTGGAAAAGCCATCCATTGTCCTGAGAGAGGTTGTCCTGCACCCGGATGGTCCATTCACCGTTCATAGGACAGCCTTCGAGATTAGAGAAGTCCTGCTGGGGCTGGTAGCTCCCTTCCGGAAAATAGGAGTCCATATAGGAGTAGGTCTGCCCGTTATTTTCACTCGGCACCGTCGTGTAGGTATATTGGTAATCTCCCGCTTCACTATTTAGGGTGCCGTAATCTGTTCCAGTCATGCTGAAACAGTACTCATAGGGTACCCCTGGCGTAAGATCGCTGGACTGGGCGTCTACACCTCCTGTGGCAAAGGGCTCTCCAAAATTCGTGGAGCCAACAGATGAAGCTCCGTAGTCCAGAATAAAAACAGACTGCCCGTTGGGGCAAATCAGCTCAATATCCAGGTCGCCGCCGTAGGAGTGCTCCATGATCAGGCAAACGCTGGAAAGCAGGTCAGAGTTGGTCAGGATAGCGCCGGGGGGGAATTGATTCAAGCCGACAGAAGAAGAATAACTTGTCCCGTTACCATCGGGCAGCAAAAGCGTGTCAGATCGACTGCCTCCCTGCTGGAAGCTGCCTTCCACAGCGTTTGCGGAAATGTCCACACCGTCCATAAGAGTGTCTACGGCACCGGTAAGAGAAATGGTGTCGCCCACACACCCGGGCAGCAACTCATCCCCGAAGTTATACTGTGGATAGGTAGAAACCCGGACCCGCTGAGAGATGAAGTTCGTGCTGGTACACCCTTCAGTATCGGTAATCGTCAATTGCACAGTGTAGCCACCGGGCTCAGTATATTCATGTGAAACATCAGGTCCCACCGCTTCGGAACCATCCCCAAAATTCCAAACAAAGGTAGAGGTTAAGTCTGATTGAGGGTAGTCAAGATTGTTTTGCGGATAATTGCCCTGGCCTTCAAAAGTGATGCGGTCACCCGGGCAGATGTCAATGTACCCGGTATCAGCTGGGACAATGGCTGGGTCCGAAAAGGCGATAGCGGATAAAATGGTCTGGCAGTCCTGAATACACTCAATGCTGGCACTCCATCCCGCATCTTCACCCATTCCATCAGAGTTGAAGGTAACGGTGACACAGCCGGATGGATTCGCTGCCGTGGCCTGAATAATGATACCGTTACCATAAGTGAGCTCGTCGGAGCATGACAACAGCGGGGCGCTTGTATCCTCCCCATCGTAAAAGCAAAGGAGGTCTCCGGGTTGAATATTGATGCCAGGAAAGGTCAATTGAATGTTTTCTCCGGAACCCGTTGGGCAAAAAGTCATTTCCAGATCTTCGTTCGGCCCGTATTCGTTCATATTACCACCACTATCCAGGAACAATCCATCGCAGGTGTTAATTAAGGGGGCTTCCCCCATAAGGTAATTCTGTGCTTGCCCGGAAACAGCGTAGAAAAATAGAGAAAAAAGTACGAGTAGGCGTTGATGCATGCTCATGAAGTGGGAATTTCAAATTGGTTCGTGTTTAGAATTGCGACCGGTTGTACGGTCAGGCATTGGCTTCCGATTGTTGGTGGGATAAGATAGATAGTTTAAGCGGCTTGAAGAAGCATAAGAACTTAAAAACAGTCCGGTTGGCTACTTGCAGATATTGGTGGGTGTTCAACAAAAATAGCAAATTTATATGGTCTGCAAAGGAGGCTTTAAGATTTTCTGAGGGAATAGCATCAGACGGGGGGTGATTTATCATGTTTTCTGGACGTTTGCTGATTTCCTGACGGGTAGCACTTGACCCGGGTCAAAATAGAATTGGTGCAAAAATATTCTATTCCAACGGCATATCACCATTCTTAAGCTGTTAATTATACTTCTTAGGCGACAAATATTGGGAAAGTTAGGGTGGTCCCGCAATGAGCAGGGGGTTAAAAGGACCATTGGTTGTTGCGGGTCCATTTCTGTAACAGGTGGGTCCTCATTGAAGCGAGCGCAATACTTTTGCCATTTACTTTGATACGCAGGATATCATAAGGAAGGTACTTCATGGTTTCAGCACTCCAGCGGTATTGTATCCAGATTTCAGCCGGGTCAGGAAGGTCATCTCCATCATAGTCCTGACTACCTCCGTCCACATGCAGGTAAACCAGATCGGCAGGCGACTGGCCCGACCGGGGTATACTGCGCTCAAAATAGCCAAACAAGCCCAGCACCTGCGTATAAACAGGACCGCGGCGCTTGTAAATTTGCCCACTGCAACCACCGGACCCACAGTGAGAAGCGGATTCTATCTCTATGAAAAAAAGCTCAGGGCTCTGGCTTGAACCCAATAAAGGGATATATTCAATATCACAATTGCGGCAGGGATCGGCTTCGTAGACTTCACCACTTCTTGAAGTGAGCGCATCACAGAGACCAAGGTCCCGCGCCATTTCTAAACCAGCTATTTCCGGCTGAGCCCAGCCATACAGGGGCAGTAGCAACCCCATCCATATTTTCCAAATTGTCCGTAAATGCATATCCGCTGTAAAGTAGGACCTGGTTTTTCAGGTCATGTTTTCAAATAATTGAACAAGAAGGTCGTCCTAGTGATTGTCAGCGAAGGGTTGTTAGGAGATGTGTTTTTATTGTGGTGAGCAAGCTACAAAAAAAAGCGATTTGTTCAGCATATTTAGGATGGTTTTCCCCATTTGTTAAGCTGATTTAACACAGCCCGGAAGTCTTTAGGAAGGGGCGCTTCAAAATGAAGGCGCTCCTGAGTGGATGGGTGGTCGATAGCAAGCTGGCTGGCGTGCAGTGCGATCCGGGCGAGTAACGGGCGTTCTTCCTTGGAATGAGCCAGGTTAAAGCCCCGCTGTTTGATTTCGGATAGGTAGAGCGCTTCCCGCCTGCCATAGAAAGCATCCACTGCGAGCGGGTGCCCGATTGCAGCAGCGTGCACACGGATCTGATGCGTGCGTCCGGTTTCAATATTGAATTCTGCCAGCGTAAATTGGCGGAAGATCTCCACAATCTTGTAATGGGAAACAGAAGGTTTACCTTTCCTTACCACCATCATTTGTCCTGCTTTGGCTGGATTAGGGCCAATGGGGCGGTCAATGGTCCCAGAGGTCTCTGCCGGGCAGCCGTCGAGGAGTGCGAGGTAGGTCTTGACTACGGTGCGTTCCTGAAACTGCTGGGAAAGGTGACGGTGGCTGTCTTCATGAAGCGCAAAAACAAGCAGGCCAGAGGTTTCGCGGTCCAGGCGGTGCACGGTCCACACCTTGCCGTGGTGCTGGTCAAGCTGCGTTTTCAGGTTAGGCTTTTCTTTGGGCTTGAACCGGTCGGGAAGTGTAAGCAGCCCTGCTGGCTTATTGACGATGATGAGGTCTTCGTCCTGGTGAATAATTTCCAGCTTATTTTTTGGCATAGCACTCGTTTTTGATTCGCCATCCATGGATGGAGGGAAACTAAAGGTCTTTGAAATACTGACGGTTCCTGGCATAAAACGCCCACACGATACTTTTTTTGTACCGCCCGTTGAGGTTTGGTCCGGTAGCAATACTAACTCTTGCAATACGGTCCTGGCTGGCGCGGCGCTTTTTCCAAACGTGGTTCCATTGACCAAAGAAGGACCAGTGGGCACGGACAATGGCTGCAATATGCTGAAACTTCCCCTGTGATAAGAACAGTAAACCGGCAACCCCGTCCAGCAATAACCGGGCGGGCAGTATCCAGGCCAGGCGGCTGGCAGTTTCGTTTTTGACGAGCGTAAAAAGGCTGTTCCGAAAATTGAGAAAAGCCTTGCGCGGGGTATTGTAAGATAGGGTGCCTCCTCCTACATGATAAACGATAGACCGGGGCCTGGCCATAACCTTATAACCTGCCCGCTTGATGCGCCAGCATAGGTCAATCTCTTCAGAGTGGGCAAAATAATCACCATCAAAGCCACCGAGTTGCCTGAACAAGGCTGCCCGGACCAGGAATGCTGCTCCGGTTGCCCAGAATACTTCCTGCAGGTCGTCGTACTGCCCTTTATCCACCTCAGTAACGGAAAAAATACGGCCCCGGCAAAACGGATAACCCAGGTTGTCGAGCCAGCCTCCGGCAGCACCGGCATATTCAAACCTGTCTCTTTCGAGGTAGCCCAGGATTTTGGGCTGTACCGCTCCTACGCTGGGGTCCCGCTCCATTAATTCGACGAGTGGCTCCAGCCAGCCCGGCGTTACTTCAACATCCGAATTGAGCAGCAGGAAGTAAGGTGCGTCTACCTGTTGAAGAGCCTGGTTATACCCTTCCGCAAATCCATAATTGGTTTTCAGGTCAATGTGCTGTAGTTCAGGATAATGCGCTGCCAGGTAAGCCAGTGAATCATCGGTCGAGCCATTGTCAGCAATAATCACCTCAAAGGTTCCATTGGTATGCCGGAGTACAGCAGGCAAAAAACGTTCCAGGTATTCCCGGCCATTGTAATTGAGAATGACGACAGCCACCCGGGGCTTTTTAACTATTTTTTTTTTCGACTCGAGCTCCAGCGAATCAATAACCGCTTGAGTCTCTTTGCGGTCCTCGGCCAGTTTTGCACTCAATTGATCGAGATTTTCAAAAGCTTCGTCATCCCGGGTGCGTGCGATCAGCTCCAAACGGATTTTATCACCGTAGATATCTTTGTCGAAGTCAAAGAGATTAACTTCAATAGTTTTGTTTTGGTGCGCTTTGAGGGTAGGGCGGTCACCAATGTAAAGCATGCCTCCGTAGCGTTGCTCCTGGTGATGAGCATGGACAGCGTAAATGCCAGGTGGGGGCAGCAGCTTGTGCGGGTTGTTAAGGTTCAGGTTAGCGGTGGGGAAGCCCAGTTTCTTACCAATTTTATTACCATGTATCACCGTACCGGTCAGGAAAAAGTAATGCCCCAATAGCCTTTGGGCCTGATCCACTGCGCCTTCTTGCAGGGATTTTCGGATTTTGGTGGAACTCACAGCGATATTTTCTACCTCATGTTTGCCGATTTCCACTACTTCATACCCGCATGGTGTACCGTGCCATTTAAGGTAATTGATATCTCCCTGCCGGTTGAGGCCAAATCGGTGGTCGTACCCGATAACAATATAGCGGGGATGAAATTTTTCGACTAAAAATTTTTGAATGTATTCGTCGGCACTTTGCTGAGAGAATTCTACAGTGAATGGCACCACCACAACGTTGTCGATACCATAGCGGCGCATAAGGTCCACTTTTTCATCAATAGAAGTGAGGAGCTGCAGGCTATGGTCTTTAGGGTAGATGACCAGACGGGGGTGAGGGTGGAAAGTAATGACAATGCTCTCTCCATCGGACTGCCGGGCGAGCCGTTTGACCCGGTCGAGGATTTGCTGATGCCCCAGGTGGACCCCATCAAAGGAGCCGATGGTGACCACGGCATTTTGAAAATCTGGCAAATCATTCAGGTCGTTAAAAACTCTCATTCGCAATTGACTGATGTATAAAACAGCTTGAAAACTGTTCTGGGCATTTAATTGTTTGTATTTTTGTTATTCTCTTAATCCTAATTCAATCTAAATAGAAATTAGCTTACGTGAGTTTCGATAAGACAAAAATAGTTAAAGCTTTAGCCAGAGTCACCGATCCGAATTCTGGTCAGGACATCATAACCGTAAATATGGTGCGTGACCTTGAAATCGACGGCAATAATATCAATTTTTCCCTGGAATTACCATCTCTGGATTCTAAGAATAAATCTGACCTGAATTTCGCCTGTATGCAGGCCGTTCAGGAACTTTACCCTGAGGCGGACGTAAATGTCCATATGATCAGTGCTGCACCCGGTGTAAAGCAACAGCCAAACAGCCCGGTCAGCCACATCAAGAATATCATTGCAGTGGGCTCGGGTAAAGGAGGCGTGGGGAAATCTACCATCTCGGTCAACCTGGCTTTGGGCCTCAAGCAGCTGGGGGCTAGTGTAGGCCTGATCGATGCTGACCTTTACGGTCCTTCTATTCCTACGATGCTGGGCCTGCAGGGACAGCGCCCGCAAGTCAAGCAAATTTACGATCAGCCAAAGATTATGCCGCTGGAAGCCTACGGTATCCCGGTGATGTCTATCGGCTTTATTATTGATCCGGAGCAGGCGGTGGTGCTGCGTGGCCCAAGGTTGTCAGGCATTATCAAGCAATTCTTCAACGATACGGTGTGGCCGCCATTGGACTATCTGATTGTTGATTTACCGCCAGGTACCGGTGATATTCAGTTGAGCCTGGTGCAGACTGTTCCGGTGACGGGTGCTATTCTGGTTACTACGCCGCAGGAAGTAGCCATTGCAGATGCCATTAAAGCGATGAATATGTTTCTGCTTCCATCGGTGAATGTGCCTATATTGGGGGTGGTTGAGAATATGTCCTGGTTTACACCGGCAGAGCTTCCTGATAATAAGTACTACCTCTTCGGAGAAGGCGGTGGTAAACGGCTGGCCAAAGCGAGTAAATCGGTTCTGCTCGGGCAGGTACCGATTGTACAGAGCATCCGGGAATCCGGAGATGAGGGCAAGCCAGCTATTCTGCGTGATATACCACAGGCAACGGATGCACTAAAACAGGTAGCGAAAAACGCAGCCCGTCAGATTGCCCTAAGAAATGAAACGATGGATCCTACCCGGATTGTAAAAATGAATAATTAAGCGCCATGTCGAATACCCAAAAGCAAGAATTAATACAACGCATCGATAAGGCGCTCGATGAGGTACGCCCTCATTTAGCGGTCGACGGCGGCAATGTAGAAGTGGTCGACTTCACAGAGGACCATATCGTGAAAATTAAATGGTTGGGGACTTGTGAAAACTGCAGCATGTCTCTGATGACCATGAAGGCAGGGATTGAACAAACCTTAATTGGGAAAATCCCTGAAGTCAGCTCTGTCGAAGCTATCAATGGCTTAGGCGTTGGGTAGATAAGCGGTAGACGTATGGAGGAAAAGCCTCCTGTTTGTCATTCCTCATCAACGAGCACTACCACTGATCGTGCATTCACATAAACACTGCCTCCGTGCACAATGGGTGCCTCCCCGGAGCTGATAATATCTTTGGGGCTTGTGGCGGCAGTATTGATGATGCGTTTCCACGGTTTCCCACCCTTAGGCTTTGGGATTTGAAAGTCCAGGTGTTCCCAATAGGCATTTACCAATACGTGCATACGATAGCTGTACCGGGCATTCTTTAGGGTGTAAGATAAAGTGTGTGAGTGATAGCTCCAGTCCGGGTCGTTATTGCGGGTCCCCCCAAACCGGCAGCGTGATCCACCTAGCGCTTTCAGGCTGTTCCAGTAATAATCCTCCTGAAAATAAGGCGTTTTTAAGTTAAGCTGAATGAGTGCTTTGACGAAGCTCAGCAAGTCTTGTTGCTGTTCTACTTCATCCCAGTTAAACCAGCTGAGTTCATTATTCTGGCAGTAGGCATTATTGTTGCCACCCTGTGTACGGCGCACTTCGTCTCCCATGAGCAGCATAGGAGTGCCTTGGCTTAATAGCAATAGCGTCAGATGGTTTTTGATTTGACGAAGCCGAAGTTGACGTACGAGAGGATCATTAGTAGGGCCCTCTGCACCACAGTTCCAGCTATGGTTGTCGTTGTGGCCATCCCGGTTGTCTTCCCCATTATCCCAGTTGTGCTTTTGGTTGTAAGAAACCTGGTCATTTAGGGTAAATCCATCGTGACAGGTCGCGAAGTTGATACTCCGGTTGGGGTCGCGGAGCAATTTTCCGAATAAATCAGGGCTGGCATTAATCCGGTTGGCAATAGTGCGCGTCACGCCTTCGTCCCCCTTTATAAAACGCCGGATATCATCGCGGTAAGCACCGTTCCATTCCGCCCATTTGTCCCCAACGAAGTTGCCGAGTTGATACTGCTGTACATCCCAGGCCTCTGCGATGATTTTAGCAGGTGCTAATACCGGATCAGATTCAATCTCCCAGAGAATAGGCGGGTTTTGTACAGAGCGTCCTGTTTCATCTCTGGATAGGATGGAAGCCAAGTCAAAGCGGAAACCATCAATGTGCATTTCATCTACCCAGTACCGGAGGCAGTCCCGGATAAAGCGGCGAACTACAGAGTGGTTGGCATTAAGGGTGTTGCCTGTACCAGAGTAATTGCGGTAGTTGTACTGTTCATCGAGCATGTAATACGCCCGGTTCTCGATACTTTTGAAGGATAGGATAGGGCCATCTTCGCCTCCTTCTCCGGTATGGTTGAAGACGACATCCAAAATCACTTCAATACCGGCCCGGTGCAACGCTTTGACCATATCCCGGAACTCATTAACAGCTTCGATGGGGTCATCTGTACTGGCATAACCAATATGCGGGGCAAACAACGCGATTGGAGCGTAACCCCAGTAATTGGTGAGGTTCGGGTCTGGCACATCAGCAGGGTCAAACTGCTGTACCGGCATAAGTTCAACGGAATTGATCCCCAGTTCCTTTAGGTACGGGATTTTTTCGATGAGCCCACGGTAGGTACCCCGCAGCTTATCACTGAGGCCCGAGCTGGGATGACTGGTAAAGCCTCCTACGTGCAATTCATAGATGACGGAATGGGAGTAGGGGTAATTAAGCGGCCGGTCGCCTTCCCAATCGTAGTTGCCTTCCTGCACCACAACACTCTTGATTGATTTGGCAGTATTGTCTCCGGGCTCGATGGCGGCTTTCCGCTCATAGTTCTCCATGACGACTGCTTTGGCGTAGGGATCGATAAGGAGTTTGTTGCCGTCAAAATAATAGCCAATCTCTGGGGCATAGGGGCCATAAATTTTCCAACCATATAGCTGTCCTTCCTGAATGCCCTCTACAAAAACATGCCAGTAATAAAACGTTTTATTCACCTCGGGGTCCAGCCGAAAGACCTTGGATGGCGTGCTGTGGTCTTTGGTATCGAACAACAACAGCTCAACGGCAGAGGCATGCTTGGAGAAAATACTGAAGTTACTGCCCGTAGGGTACACCGTAGCTCCCAGAGGAGCACTTCGACCAGCTTGCGATTGATAAGACATAGGGAGGAAGTGTTTTTTCGGGCCTGAAGATAAGAACGTTCTCTTACAAAATGTCGTCAAACTCATCTTCCTCCTCATCAGGCTGCAGTCGTTCAAGGGCATCTTTGTGGATGCGGTACAACCGGGCCATTTCAGCGGTGACTTCCTGGATGAAAGTGGCATCTACCAGCTGCCGGATATCCCCAACGGAGTTAATGAAGTCTCCACTTCTAAATTTGTAAGCTTGTTCGAGGGTGCCGTCCTCAAACTTTACAGTAAAACGGTTGTCCATCTGGAAGATAGTAATCTTCAGTTTGGGGTGCTCAATATAGCCGGCGATGCGCATATGCTAAAAGGTTTGAATGTAAGCCGTAATGGCTTTATAGACAGTTGAGAGTTCGGGATGGTTCGTTAGTTGTTGCAAATGGCGGTCTATGGTTTGCTGATCGCCCCGGATAGCGGGGCCCGTTTGAACGGATCGGGGTTCATTTTCAGTGCCTTTCCTGACAGTAGCGTTGAGTAGTGGTGTGAGGATTTCCTGAGGGAGGTTGGCACGTTTAGTCAGCTCGTGGCTGGCTTGAAGTAAAGCATTGGTGAAATTATTGATAAACACAGCCGTGAGGTGCAGTACCGCGCGCTGCTCATCGTCTACAAAATACACTTGTTGGCTTATCGTTTGTGCTAATTGCTGTAATTCTTGTTTGACTTTCGGAGAACTGCCATCTATACACATTGGGATTTGCTGGAAATCGGCGGGATAGTCCCTGGAAAGGGTCTGAAGGGGATAAAAAACGGCGTAATCCGAACCATGTGGCGCTAAAACAGTGGAAGGTGTTGCCCCGGAAGTATGAGCCAATATTGCGCCTTTCGGGAGGTACTCTGATAGCTCTGCGGCGATACTTTCAATGGCATCGTCGCGGACCGCAATCAAAAAAAACCGGCTTTCAGGGCTGATCTTACTTAATTGGTTTATAGGTTCAGCGCCTACCAGGTTGGCCACGGTTTTGGCATGCTCGAGCTGACGGCTGTAAATTTGCTGAATCTGGTGCCCGGCAGCGTACAGCGCCCGAGCCAGGTGGCTGCCCACATTACCAGCACCAATAATGGTAATATACATATCTGGGGTGGTTATTTTCGCGGCCCAAACAGCAGACTGCCAATCCGGACCATTGTGCTGCCCTCTTCCTGCGCAATCGGGTAATCACCAGACATACCCATTGAGATTTCCCGGAAGTGAGGCTGATCGTTGAAGTAGTCTGCATGCAAAGTGTCGAATATCTTGTGCAGGGCCTGGAATTCCCGACGCACTTTTGCGTGGTCATCGGTAAAGGTAGCCATGCCCATTACACCGCAAATACGTACGTTATTGAATTTTTTGAAGGCATCGGCATCCAACATGGCTTTGGCTTCGGTGAGGTCAAAGCCGAACTTATTTTCTTCTTCAGCAATATGAAATTGCAAGAGGCAGTCTATGGTCCGATCGTACTGTTTGGCGCGTTTATTGATTTCCTTAAGTACTTTTTGCCGGTCTACAGAATGTACCAGGTGCACAAATTCAGCCATGTATTTGACCTTGTTGGTCTGCAGGTGCCCAATAAAATGCCAGCGGATATCCTCAGGTAAAGATTCGTACTTCTCTGCCATTTCCTGTACCCGGTTCTCGCCAAAGTCTCTTTGCCCCTCAGCATAAAGGTCCAGGATTTTTTCATTAGGCTTCGTCTTGGAAACGGCGACTAGTTGAGTGCCGGTTTGTTCGAGTTGTTGCTGCAGGTCTTTAAAGTTCATATTTAGGTAGATCGTCCTTTTTGTTATGCTTTTGACCGTTTGCCCATAGCGACGCGCGATCAATAACTGTCGGCTTTCTAGGAGTGCTTTTTCCTTTATCCAGCGTTGAGGAACCGCTGCCCTTAGCCCCACTAAGGGCAGGAACCCTCGCCTTGTCTAAAGAAAAAATCACTACCCTAGCCAAACACGACACTTATTAAACGCGCGTCGCATAAGGAATTTTACCGGTCAGGTCAAAATGAAGTTCCGGTACGGACTAAACACTTTAGCAGGGCCAAGGTTGTGCCTTTCGTTGCTGTGATACTGTCCTTAGCAGCCTGCCGGAGAGGCGCTCAATGGTCTACGAACGGCAAATGTTATTATGCACTTCGTTGCTCGTCAGTTACGCAGCTCAGGCTATGCTCCTTTTTTCCGACTTGTTCAGAACAATATTTGCTCGCTCTCGTCGCAGCAGCACATCTCCGACAGGCTGCCAGTCTCTTGATTAATTCCTACCTTTAGAGCAAAAATACAGCCCTATGCAGATACTCGACGGAAGAGCACTGGCGAAGACCATCCGGGAAGAACTGGCCAAAGAAGTAAAGCAACTGACCGCAAATGGACAGCGTCCACCGCATCTGGCCGCTGTTTTGGTTGGTGAAGACCCTGCCAGCCAGGTTTATGTACGGAACAAAGTCCGCTCTTGTGAAAAAGTCGGATTTGAATCTTCTCTGGTCCGGTTGGGCGTTGATGCAACGGAGGCGGAGGTGCTGAAAGTGGTGCAGGATTTAAATACAGATGAATCAGTGGATGGCTTTATCGTGCAATTGCCTCTTCCCAGCCACATCAATGAAGAAACGGTAACCCTTGCCATTGACCCCAAGAAGGACGTGGATGGTTTCCACCCGGTCAACTTTGGCCGTATGGCACAGAGTTTACCGTGTTACCTGCCCGCTACACCTGCAGGTATTCTTGAGATGATTCGCCGGTATGAACTGCCAACCGAAGGCAAGGAAGTAGTGGTGCTTGGCCGAAGCAATATTGTGGGTACGCCAATGGCTATCCTTCTTTCCCGGAAAGGCTATCCCGGTAATGCTACAGTAACGCTCTGCCATTCCCGGACAAAGGATCTTGCGGCACACACTCGCCGGGCAGATATACTTGTTGCCGCCATTGGTATCCCCGAATTTGTTAAACCAGAAATGGTGAAAGACGGCGCTGTAGTCATCGACGTGGGTATTAACCGTGTGGAGGCTCCTGAGCGGGAAAAAGGTTACCGCCTTTGCGGTGATGTAGATTACGATGCTGTTGCCGAAAAAGCTTCCTGGATTACTCCGGTACCCGGTGGCGTAGGACAGCTGACCGTTGTGTCTCTGCTTCTGAATACCCTGCGTGCTGCCCGGGGCGAAGTCTACTAACACTTGTCCCCCTGCGCCGCTGTCCGGTTGCAGGCAGGTCGGATTACTTTCTGATTTTCAGCGGCTTTGGTAAGACTTCCAAGCCCTGAATCCTGAACCTCGAACTTTAACATCATGGATTACTACCGCTATATTATACAAGCCGATGCTCCCTCCCGGGAAATCATTTTGGCTTTTCTGGGAGAACTGCCCTTCGATACCTTCGAGGAGACTGAAGATGGGCTGCACGCCTACCTGCGTGCTGATGCCGATGCTTCTGCCGTGGAACAGCGCCTAACTGATATTTCCGGTAAGCTGTCCTTTTCTTTTAAGCGGGAACTGGTCAGGCATCAAAACTGGAATGCCATTTGGGAGTCCAATTTTCAGCCCATTCGGGTAGAAGGCTTCTGTGGGGTGCGCGCGCCCTTTCATGAGACCATGAAGGGGGTCCGCCACGAAATCGTCATCAATCCCGAGATGGCTTTCGGTACCGGGCACCATGAGACCACTCACATGATGATCGCTCAGATGGAGGGGCTGGATTGGAAAGATAAATCTGTTTTTGATTATGGTTGCGGGACCGGTATTCTGGCGGTTCTGGCAGACCTGCTGGGCGCAACAGCAATTGACGCTGTAGATATTGAAAAACCCGCCTTTGAGAGTACGCTGGACAATGCCAGGCGCAATGGTGCTAAACATATCGAGGCTTATTTTGGTGACCTGTCAAAAGTGCCGGTGCGCACCTACGATATTATTTTAGCAAACATTAACAGAAACGTAATATTAAACTCTCTTGAGGCGTTATATAGCCGCTTGAACGCTGGCGGAAAATTGCTGGTTTCGGGTGTTTTGCAGGTGGACGAGGCTATGGTGAAGGAACGGGCAGCCCAGGTTGGGTTTGAATGCCTGAAAACAGCCCACCGTGGTGATTGGTGCTGCCTGCAGTTTGAGAAAAAATAGCATCATATAGCATGGCCAGACGTATTACCCTTTTTCTTTCCATTCTTTTTCTATTCACGTATTCCCTGACTGCTCAACGCCTTGAGCGTTTTTCTGAAGACCACGCGGAGTTCATCCGGCAACTGGAAGAGTACATGACTTCCAGCAAGCGGGAAGTCCTGGAGGATGCCTATAAAGAATTTGCTGATGTCTTTTCCAGTGGCCAGTTTACAGAGGAAGAGGTTCAGCAAATCCTTAAAACGGGGAACGCCATGCTGGAACAGCGGATGACGGCGGGCCCCTATTTCCAAAATTACCTGCGTGCCCTGACTAAGGTGAAAAACACAAAGGATCCTGCCCGGATATTTCAGGAATGGCACACCGTTCTTGACCAAACGCTTGCCAGTATCGAAAACCGCAGATTACGGCCCTTTGATGATTTACTGGAATTTTCCACCCAGTTCTTTGAGCGCCGGGCACTGCGCTATTCCGACTCCGGAGGTACTTCCTGGTTTGCTTATACCGATGATTTTAATTTCAAATTTGAAAATGGACAGCCCATCGTTGCCTTTGAATCTCTGGATCTCATGGCGCAGCGGCGAATAGACTCTATTTTTATTTATCAGACCTCAGGGGTGTATGAGCCCGTAGAGCGCATGTGGCGTGGTAATGGTGGCCGGGTAACCTGGGAACGGCATGGTTTGCCGCCAGGCGTATTCGCTGAGCTTGGAGTGTATGAATTTGAGGCCATAAAGAGTTTGTACACGGTCGAAGATGCGAAGATGCACTATCCCGTCTATTTTGGCAACCGGGTGGTCAACGGCACCTTTAGCGATAAGCTCGTCTCTGGTAGTGATGCAGTGGGAGGTTCTTTTCCACGGTTCGAATCAACGGAGCGAATGGAAGTCAGTAATATCGGTGAGGGCGTTGCCTTTGAAGGTTATTTCAGGCTACATGGTACCACCGTTTATGGCTTTGGTAATCAAAAGGAGCCGGCAACGATCAATATTCAGGATGCCAACAGCACCGCTTCCTTCCGTGGCGCCTCGGAGCTGTTCACCATCCGCCGGGAGGAACGGATTGCCGGGAGTGGGGTAGAAGGTGTGTTGTATTTCGGCAACGATTCTATCTATCACCCTTCGGTAGACGTCCGGTTTGAAATCAAGGAACGTGAAATGACGCTCTCCCGTGGGGAAGGTGCTGCCGATCAAAACCCCTTCTTTAGTTCCCTGCACAGTATAAATCTTTACGCCAATTCCATGACGGCCTACCTGAATGGTGATTCCATTGCCATCGGACGGAGCAAGTTGCCCTATCAGCGTAAGGAAGATGTGATCTTTGAATCGCTCAATTACTTTACAGAGCAGGATTACCGGCAACTGCAGAGCATCGCAACGGTTAATCCCATTGCGATACTTAAGGTAATGTATGACAATAATGGTGGAGTTAAGAAAATGCCCGCTGCCGACGTTGCCCGCCGGCTTAACCCGAAGTTTGGGATTGAAAATATCAAGAGCCTGCTTTACGATATGGTATCCCGTGGATTTATTAATTACTATCCGGAAGACGAGATCGTGGAGGTGAAGGATAAAGTTTTCCTGTATGCGGATGCCTACCGGGAGTTGGTGGATTTCGACGTACTGCGTATCCGTTCGGTTACCGACAGCACTAACGCGGTCATGAACCTGACCAACAACAGTATCGATGTGCGCGGTGTCGATCAGGTGGAGTTTAGCGCCAAACAGCGCGTGGCTATGAAGCCGGAGGGAGACCATTTGCTAATGCAGGGCAACCGGAATATCGACTTTGATGGCCTTCTGTTTGCAGGGTTGACGCAGCTGGAGGGTAAAGATTTCCACTTTAAGTACGAGCCCTTTCAGGTAGACCTGGACTCTGTGCGCTTTTTTGACCTTTTTGTACCTACAGGGAAAATGATGAAGAGCGGAGAGCCCGAGGCGCTGTCTATCGGCTCCCGGCTTGAGCATTTGACCGGCGTTCTGCTTATTGATGCGCCTTCCAATAAGTCCGGAAAAGAAAGCATTCCGATGTTTCCGTCCCTGCAGAGCAAGGACTACTCCTATGTTTTTTACGACTACCCATCGGCGCAAAAGAAAGCCTACACCCGTGACTCTTTTTACTTTGAGGTCAACCCTTTCAGCTTCAACCACCTGGACTTCTATACCCGGGAGGACGTGCAGTTTGAAGGGACTTTGTATCCAGCGGGCATCTTCCCGCCCTTTGCTGAAACCGTTAGTTTGCAAGAAGATGAATCCCTGGGCTTTATCCACGAAACAGAAGGGGAAGGGTATACGGCTTACCTGGAGCGGGGCTTGTTCAAGGGAGAACTTGCGTTAAGCAATTCTGGCTTATTGGGCAAAGGCAATCTTACCTATCTGGGGGCTTCCATTGACTCAGAGGATATGATCTGGATGCCTATACAGATGCTGGCGAGTGCAGAAGAGTTCAACCTGGAGGAATCTAGAGCGGAAGGGCTGGAAGTGCCTCAGGTGCGAGGTGTTGACGTAAATATTGACTGGCGCCCTTACCAGGATAGTATGTATATCCGGTCAGCCGAAGAGGCGTTCACGCTTTTTCCTGAAGAAGCACATACGTTGGATGGTACGCTCATCCTTACACCCGGTGGCCTCAAGGGGGATGGTGTTTTCGATTGGGAAACCGCGACTATGGTGTCTGATCTGTTCTCTTTCGGTGCCTATAGCTCCAAAGCCGATACCACAGCGGTGAAGATTAAAACCCAGGACCTGGATGATATCGCGCTTGAAACAGATGATGTACAGAGCGACGTGGACTTCGATGAGCAGCTAGCGACATTTAAAGCGAATAAAGACTTTCTGGAGACCAGTATGCCCGCGATTCAGTACAAGACTTCTATTAATGAATTTACCTGGGATATGGCCGATGAGAGTATCACCTTTAAAGCTGAGGTAGAGGAACCTGGTAAATTCACTTCTATTCATCCCGACAAAGACTCCCTCAACTTCCAGGGAGATGAAGCTTTTTATGATCTGAAAACCGATGAACTAAGTATAAGCGGTGTGCCCTTTATGATCGCGGCTGATGCGTTCGTCTACCCCGATAGTGGCTTCGTTAAAATTGGTGAAAATGGCGAAATGGCAACCCTTGAAAATGCAAAAATCATAGCCGATACGCTCAACCAAAACCACGTTATTAAACGGGCGACGGTAGATGTTAAAGGCCGGCGCTACTACAAAGCCTCTGGCTTTTATGAGTACAACGTTGGTGACCGGGAGCAGGAGATTGAGTTTGAAAATATTGTAGGCCAGCCACTTGGCAAAGGTGCCTACGATGAGCGTCCGGTGGTCACTGTCGGAGAGGGGGAAGTAACGGAGGAAGATGAGTTTTATATTGACCAGCGTACAGAATTTCAGGGAAAGATCGGACTGCGGGCGGAGTCCAAAAATCTAAGTTTTGACGGCTTTGCCCGGTTGGATTCAGAGCGCCTGCCTTACCGTTACTGGTTTACTGTTCAAAGTGAAGCAGATAAGAGTGACTTAGCTATTAGCTATGACGAACCCAAAAACCTGGAAGGTCAGCCTTTGGCTACAGGCTTCTTTCTGAGTAAAGAAACGGCTGAGATGTACCCCAGGGTGATGATGCCCCTGTTTTTTAGAAAGGACCGTCAGATTCTGCCTGTCAAAGGGATTTTTAAGTACAATCGGGAGAAAGATTATTTCATCTTTGGGGATTCTGTACGGATTCAGACCAATAGTATCCGCGGCAATCAGCTGACCTTCTGGAATAGTTCGGGAAAGCTGGAGGGTAAAGGGCAATTCAACCTGGGCTCAGGGCTTAACTACGTAAGCATTGATGCCTCTGGCGTGATGGAGTCCAGATACGAGGAAGTTGTCAACCCTGAGGAGATGATTATTTCCGATACTATGTCTCTTATTCCCTCGATAGGGCAGCAGGAAGAAGGCGTACAACGCTATGAAATCAATGCGGAGTTCATGTCGGGAGTCAAGTTGATCATACCGGACAAGCTCCTGAAGATCATGATGAACGACATCGAGTCTATGAGCTTTGATGCCAAGCCTATTGTGTATCTGACCGAGCTGGATTTTTACCGGGAGGCGCTGATGAATATCCTGCCTCCGGGTGCAGAAGCCAAAGAAGCGCTGGCCACACTGGGTAACGGAATCCTGGATATTCCTAAAAAGATCAACCCTTACACCTTCCTCTTCTCAAAAATTCCAATGAAGTGGGATGCGGAGTACCAGTCTTTTGTTTCTAAAGAAAATAAAATCGGTGTGGTATCTGTTGATGGAGAGCCACTCAATAAGGTACTGGAGGCTTATGTAGAGTACAAGATGCCTACAAATGAGGACGACCGTCTTTATATTTATATCAAGTCGCCCAGCGAGTTATTCTATTTCTTTGGTTTCAAGCAGGGCATTATGAGTATGACTTCCAATAATCCTGAATTTATGGATGCACTGGGTGGAATGAAAAGCAAAGAGTTGATTACAAAAATGGATGACGGTAATACCTATGAAATGCAGGCGGTTGATGTCGGCTCGGCACGGCTTTTCCTGAACCGGGTGAAGGCCGCACAGCAAAAGTAATGACAAAGCTCACTTAAAAGTATTGAGGTCTATCAGAGATAGAGGGGCTATTGGTCTCTATCTTAAAGGGTATCATTATTCAGTTAATTTGCATACAATGATCTTTCTGGAAATACTTCAGGCTAAAGCCGTTTTTATGTTGCTGCTGTTATTGACAGTGGTTCTTCCCGCCTGGGCGGTTATTACTTACTACCGCCGAAAGGAAAAAGATAACCCTTCAGATAAGGAGGAAGAGCAGTAATATTAGGGTAACTAAATATTATTTACGACTATTTGGTGACAAAGGTCATTTTCCGGATTTGCGAACGGCCGTATTATTGGTGTGAAAACAGGGCGCAGGGCGCCTTATTTTTTCATAAAAATGCAAACCCATGTTTCTATTAAATCTTTATGCCGCCAAGGTTGCATTCATCGCAATGGTTGTTTCTCTGATTGTGATCCCGGCCTGGATTCTGTTGGTCGCTTTTACAAAGAAGAAAGGTAAAGCCGACAACATCAACGCTCCGTCCGAAGAAGAAACGGCAAAGAATGATCCGGCAGAAATGGTATGACTTTATCAGGTAACCCTTAAAATACAGAGCCTCAGGCGAAAGCCGGAGAAGCCTATCTGACTTGCCTGGCTTTTCTTATTGGTAATACCGGTGTCATTTTTAGTCCAAAATGCTGCATAGCGCAGGGCTATTGACTATCTTTGATCCAGATTTTTATTATTTGAAAGTTGCTTTTTGAGGATTGCGGAATAAGCGTCTCAATTCAGCATCAATTTATGAAGGTTCTATGCCTGCAGTCGAGACCTAAATCTGGAAGGTCTCCTGATCAACAAACGATTACTTACTTCTCTACGCTAATTATTCTCCAAAATGAATATTCAAGACATTAAATTCAGCCGCGATAAGGGGCAACGGGAATTTGCTATGGCCCTCCGGAAGCGGGTCAATGATTATTTTACTGAAAATAATATTTCCAAGCATGCCAACCTGGCGATGGTGACTAAAACCACTGTACTCGTTGGTCTGTATGCTTTGCTCTACGGTTCTGTTGTTGGCGGTTTCATAACGAACGCCTGGATGGCAATTGCAGCCTGGACTATTCTGGGCGTTGTTACCGCAGGTATCGGTTTCTCAGTTATGCACGATGCCAATCATGGTGCGTACAGCCGGAATAAATACGTCAACGCTACCCTGGGATGGGTGATAAACCTTATTGGTGGATTCTCTGCCAACTGGAAAATTCAACACAATACTTTGCACCATTCTTTTACGAATGTGCACGGTATGGACGAGGATATTGATGCAGGAAAGTTGCTGCGTTTTTCTCCGGATCAGGAACGCCTGTGGTTCCATAAGTTTCAGCACTTTTATGCATGGTTCCTGTACAGTCTGATGACACACATGTGGATCACGACAAAGGACTTCCAACAGCTTATGCGTTACCACCGAAGCGGCTTGCTGGAGCAGCACGACATGTCCTTCCGCAAGGTTTTTACAGAGTTGATTTTTGTAAAGGTCCTTTACTACATCTACCTATTAGTGATTCCGTTGGTTTTTTCTCCGGTTAGCTGGTGGGTGACCCTTATAGGGTTTGCAATGATGCACTTTGCACTGGGCTTTTTGCTGGGCTGTGTTTTCCAAACTGCCCACGTCATGGAGGCCGCCATTTTCCCAACTACAGATGAGGAAGGCAATTTGGGGCACAACTGGGCGGTTCATCAATTAATGACGACGACAAATTATGCCCCGAATAACCGGATACTATCCTGGTTTGTTGGTGGTTTGAACTATCAGGTAGAGCACCACCTGTTCCCGAATATTTGCCATATCCATTACCGTAAGATCTCAAAGATTGTTCGGGAAACGGCAGAAGAATACAACCTTCCGTACAACAGCCTGCCGTCGTTCCGTTCCGCATTGCGTATTCACTGGAATATGCTCCGCAACCTGGGCACAGGCAAGCCGATGCCTAAGATAGCGGTATAGGTTCAGGAGTTTTTGCCGTAAAAGGTTTGTTTGTAGCTCGGCATAGCCGGTTCGCGACCTTTCCAGCTGTCAGGTATATGCTTGACAGCTGGTTTCATTTTCTGGATAGCCCTTAGTATATCTACCCGGCTAATCTGCCCTACCAACTTGCCATCTTCCAGTACTGGTAGTCTTTTATACCCACTGTGCACAAATTCGTAAGCAGCATCCAGTATAGTCTTTTTGGCATCTATGTGCTTTACCGAGGCCGACATATAGTCCCCTACCTTTATTTTTGCAGAGGAAGGTTCGTGATTGTAAGGGCCCTCAATTAGAATGCGGAGGCAGTCTGCCTCGGATAGCATACCAATGAGCTGCTGCTTGTCGTCGAGTACGGGAGCACCGGATATTTTTTTCTTCAGCAGGATGTCAATAACTTCCCGAATGTCCATGTCGGGATGAAAAGTGACGAGATTAGTCGCCATATAGTCGGTAATAGGTGGGTATGGATTCATTTTTATTTTGTTTAGTAATATAAGCTTACAATAAAATGTTGACTGAAGCAAGTTTTTAGAAATGAGTTTTGATTATAATAAATTATAGATGGTTTTTACTGCCGTTTTGTTCCTGGCAATGTGGGTCAGCATACGGGTAAAAGTAATCAGCAAAAGCGGTGCTGCCGCTGGAGGGCTGGTGGCTACAGGTATGTACCTTGGTGGCGGATGGATTGGCGTGGTACTGCTGGGCATGTTTTTAGTAGCCGGTTCCCTGGCTACCCGCTGGCAGCGATCTGAAAAAGAGGCGCTGGGTGTAGCTCAGGAATCTGGTGGTCAGCGTACCTGGATCAATGCATTAGCTAACGGTAGTGTAGCTGGTGTCTTAGGTCTGCTGGGATGGGCTGCCAACTGGGAAATACCTTTGGTTTTTCCAATGATGGCTGCAGCGATTGCCAGTGCAACTTCGGATACCTTGTCGTCGGAGTTAGGCAATCTGTATGGTCGTCAATATTGGAATATTCGGAACTGGAAACCCGGACGCAGGGGAGAAGATGGTATGATTAGCCTGGAAGGCACACTATTTGGTGTGGCAGGCAGTCTGTTAATAGCCATACCGGTAGGTTGGCAGACACAGTCGGTTAAGATGGCAATAATAGTAGCTGGTGCGGGAATGATCGGGAATTGGACAGACAGTGTGCTGGGCGCAACTTTGCAGCGGCAGGGCAGGCTAAACAATCATACCGTGAATTTTTACAGCACATTGATCGCGGCATTCGCAGCCGGTCTGCTTCACAGTTTTTGAGAAAAATACCAGCTGGTCCACCCCACAAGTGCACAAAGGACCGTGCCCCAGGCAATATCAATTAACACAATGGGCCATGGCCAGTCCTGCAGCACCGCGCGGTTGGTCAGTTCATAAGTGCTATAGGTAACCATACCGAAGAAAGCACCACGGAGCAGTACGTTCGTACCTGAATTGCTGGTGCCGGGCTGTACCACAAAAAAGACGACGCCTGCAAGAAAAATAATATAGAAAAGAATAGCGGCGGTCCAATCGATGTCCGACCGCATATGCTGCTCCAGGTATTTCGCATAAACACCCTTTGCCACTACTCCTAACCAAAGCAGGTCCAGTACAGTAAAAGCAGCTGCGGCAACAAGAAAAGGTTTGAGGTAAGCCATCGTAAAGGTTGAAGGGGAAAAAAGGCTGAGTGCTTTCACCGGAAAGCACTCAGTTTATCGTGTGGGGACTTTGGTCTACTAATCGGAAACTTGTCCCGGTGCACCGGGACAAGTTTCCGATTACAAAAGCCCCAGCACGCTCTTACTCTACAGTGCTGATTTTGAAAGGGACTGCTGTGTCAGCCCAATGAAGCGTTACCGCTTCATCGCTGACTGCAAACATCAGCATTTCAGCATTTTCTTCCAGCGTTTCCGGTGTTACCTCAACACGCAGGGCATCCATGCTCTCATCGTAGTCGTAGGCGCCCCATTGTTCAGCTTCTTTATTGAAAATTATAGTCCAGGCGTCCTTCCCGGGAATCGTGAACAATGCGTAGGTACCTGCACCCAGAGGTTCTCCTTCTACAATGACGTCCTCTGAAAAGGTAATCGTTGTGGCTTCATTTGCTCCCGTCCGCCAGATATTACCGTAGGGGACCAGGTCGTCAAAGATATTTCGACCTCGTGCCGATGGGCTACCATAGTTGACGGTCACCTTTGCGGAGCCAATAGTATTTTCTGCTGATCGGGGCGGGCTTTTCCGTGAAGATTTATCTTCTTCAGGTGCTTCCTCAGTTGCCGTTTCTGCTGTAGCAGTCGTGTCAGAAGCGGTATCCGTAGTATCGCTGCCTGCGCCGGCATTGCCGCAACTTGTTAGGGCAAGCCCAAATGCCAGGGCGAATAGTAAATGCTTCATGCTCATAACGTTGATGGATTGATTGGTTAAAAAGGTAAAATTACACTTTCTAATTCTCTTGACAGAGTAATGTTAAAATCAGGGATGGTGTTCAATACGAATGGCAGTTGTTTTGTATTTTCTTTTCAACATTTATTGCACCGGATACTTCGGTTGTGTATATTTGCGTCCCTGGTTAAGATAGGTAGAAGTATTATTAGATGCTCAAGCTGCCTGTTTTTTTACCAGAGCAAGAGCGGGATGTAGCTCAGCCCGGTTAGAGTGCTGGTCTGGGGGACCAGAGGCCGGAGGTTCGAATCCTCTCATCCCGACTACGGTTTTTATAAACCCGCTGTAAGTCAAATGCTTATAGCGGGTGTTTTTTTTAGTTATCGAATGGGTTGTCGTTTTTACCCTATGGCACAAAAAAGCCGTTGTGGTAACGGCAAAAAGTGTTGATGTCTTTACTATTCCAACGGCAAAAGTTGCTTTTTAAAGGCTAGCTCCTACCAATCCTCATCAGCTTCAGGCTTCTCAGCAAGGTATTTATACAGGTCTGCCGCAATCGCGTTAAACTCTCTTAGTGCCTGCCGCTTCATTGAATCCCATTGCCGTTTATTATATTCCTTGTCTATTCGGGGCCAGCTGGGCCAGTTATCGGGATAATTAGCGCCGTAATCAGCACCCTCGCCAAGTAGTGCTAGTCTACTATATTTGTATTGGATATTGTCTATCGTTATCCGGTATCTGCCTGGCTTAAACTCTAGCTTGATTCCATACTTGAAATTTCCTGCTTCTGCTTTTTTGCTTCCAAAGTAAAGCTCATTTGTCATACCATCACCTATGATAACCCCTTGCTCTTTATCTGACATTTGCAATACAGACTTACCTGAATTATATGTTTCAAACAACCACTGCTTTGCGTTGGAGAATAATGTTTCTTTATCGCCTCCAACCTCATATACCGATTGGAATATAGCCAATCCACCCTCTAGTTGCATTTCTAGCTCATCTGATTTTTCATTCTGACCAATTAGCAAAAATGGGGCTAGCACCATTGCAAAAACAAAAGCTAATGTTTTCATTAGAGTTTTTTTAGTTTCGTATTAACTAAGAAAGCTTTACAAACTAACAAATACTTTTGTTTTGTATCCCTGTATATTGTTTTCTTACTGGCATCCTTCCTCAGTAAGTAAGCATCCCCGGTTTTCAACAAGTCGGGCTCTAATATTTT
>Ga0307981_1000231_pt1 | contig 59340 bp, 44 predicted proteins | sample OrgLakmetagen987_FD_201849 | JGI IMG/M metagenome (GOLD analysis project Ga0307981, IMG submission 201849) | Saline water microbial communities from Organic Lake, Antarctica - #987 | ecosystem: Environmental > Aquatic > Non-marine Saline and Alkaline > Saline | place: Antarctica: Organic Lake... | reverse complement strand
TTGAATATTTTAAGGAAAGACATCGACGAAATAGACAGTCATATCCCTGGTTTTTTAATTATTTAAATTATTTTGAATATTTTAAGGAAAGACATCGACGAAATAGACAGTCATATCCCTGGTTTTTAAATTATTTAAATTATTTTGAATATTTTAAGGTTTTTTTGGAAAATTTTTAACTATAATGGTTATTTTATTTATCAATTTTGAATATTCTAAGGTTTCTGGGAAAATTTTCAACAATAATAGCCATTAAATTATTTTAAGTGTGGCTAAAAAAATTGAAAAAAAAACAATATAAATACATAGCAATAATAATTATTTAATAAACAAACAAACAATGTATCAAAGATCATCAGGATACAAATCTTTTAAAGCGAGCGAAAAAAATGGCTCAGCTAATGCAAAAAAAGATGTTAAAATTTTTGATTTTATGGATATGTTAACAAAAAGTGAAAAAGAAGGAAAAGAAGTAACCATCGTAAATGAAGAAGGAGATATTGTTTTCACACCAGAAATTCACGATGATTTAATGGAACGTTTAAATATTAAAATTGTAAAATATAAAAACCCAAAAATGGAAAGCTCTACAGATTTAATTAATATTGAGTTTAAATATAATAAAAATGATGAAAAAGGTGGAATGTTTCATGGTGAGTTTACTTGTCCGTACGTTGGTTTTTTTCCAAGAGAAACTACATTTAATGGAAAATTAATTAACGAGAAAGTAAGCCAAAGAATGAAGTTAAATGTTATTTTAAACGCAAATGAACCAGTTCACAAAATAATTATGGCTTATTGTAACTTGATTGAAAGTTATATGGCGAAGCCAGAAGTTTACAAAAAGTTATCACTCCCTTATAGAAAAAATAGCGGAAAAGAAGCAGCTAATACGTTTAACCCACTCATAAAAAAAATGACTAATAAAGAAACCGGAGAAGTGAGTTTCATCGCAGGATTTAAATTTGAATTGGGATATGATAATTCAAAAAATGTTCCAAATGATGTTAAAACAAGAATCACCATAATTGATAATGATAATAAAAAAGTATTAAGTTTAAATGGATGTGAAAATGAAATCGATAATGATATTTTGGAAGATGAAGGAGCAGATTTGCATGAATTGTTAAAATGGGAAAATTTGCTTCATAAAAATTTTCCCAATAAATCGGAAATTAAATTAACTTTCAGTTTAGGTAAAATGTGGTCAATGGGAGGTCAATATGGTATTCCAATGATATCTAATTATATTACACTCACGAGAGGAAAATACGAAACATCAGGAAGAGAAGCATCTATTTATGACATCGATAATCCACATTTTAAGAAAACAGAAACAGAAACAGAAACAGAAACAGAAGTAGAAAAAAAAACAGAAGATAAAACGAAAACAAATAATGATGATGATGACGAAAACGAAAAAGAAAACGATGAAAAAGAAAACAATGAAGAGGAAAACGATGAAAAGGAAAACGATAAAAAGGAAAACGATGAAAATAAAGTTGCGAGAAAAGAAAAAAAGAAGAAAGAAAATAGAGAAAAAATAGACAAAAAAAAAGGTAAAAATAAGACTGCAAAAGTAAGTAGTGATGAACAAAACAATTCTGAAACATCATTAGATGAGGCGTCTGATGATGAAAATTTTTAAATTTTTTATTAGTTTTAAGCATTTTATTAGTTTTTAAATTTAACCAGTTTTAATTTTTTTTATAAGTGTTAAGTTGCACCAAATAATCCATTTTAAATTAGGATAGAAATACAATATAAAACTGACAGTATAGTTATCAACTTCTTAAAAAACGAAGATTAGAATGAGTAAAGGATAAATATAAAAATATGAGTTTATTTTTATAAAAAGATAAAAAAAGCAATAACGTATAAACCTATATTGATAATAAATATAGAAAAACAATATGTCTGAGTCAGACAACGTTAGTGAAATAATAGAAGTATACGACATAAAAGATTTAAAATTGAAAAGTAAGGAAAGGATTTGGTACAAAATAACGCATGAATATTATTCCAATTTGAACATAAAATATATTAATATAATGGTAAGCATTGTTGAGCAAGACTCGCGTATATCTTTAAGATTATTAGAATGGGTGATAACCAAATATTCTTTAAAAATGAACATTTGTTATTTTCTGAAATTGAAAGATGAATCTGGGAATGAAACCGGAAAATTATCTTCCGAAAAAATAAACTTACATATAAGTTACAAATCTCAACTAAGATCATTTAAAAAAAAAAATTTCGACCCTTTTAGGAGAAGGGCGGACCAAAAATTTTTATACAAATTTAAAAATGGTAAACGTTTACCGACAACAATTGGACAATTAAATTTTTTTAAATGGGCAATAAGTAATGACGTGATAGATTACGTGATGGAAAATTATGATGCATTATCCTCAAAGATGATAATGTCAAAATTAGCTGACAAAAAGAAAAAGAATAATAAAAGTACATCCGAATCTTCAGATATCATAGATAAGTCTGAAGCATCAAATGCGAGCAGTGGTGGAAATGATGAAAGTACAGAAAAGGCGAGTAGTATCGTAAAGTCAGAAACTGCCTCTGAGTTAAATAAAAATAACAAAAGAATTTTTGTGTCATTTGATTAATTTAAATGAAAACACGACATCCTTAAAATTTTAATGATCAGTGAATTGGTAATTTTATCATTATTGCTTTTAAAAATTGAAGACTTTTTTAAAAATTCGTAAATAATTGGATCGAGATAATTTTTAGGTGAACTTATTATTTTCGATATTTTTAAAAATTTTTTATCATGAGAGTCAACATAATAGTTGCCACTAATTCTGAAACTATCAATTAAATCATTCACTTTTTCAAGCAAAAATAATTTTAGAATAAAATAAGAAAACACCGAAGTTTTTTCGTTAATTTTATTATAATTGTTTAACAAATCATCCATATTAAAAAATCCATAATACGACATAATTTTCGAAACTTGGAAAAATGAAAAATTGATTTCTCTTTCAATTATGTCATTAATTTTGTATTTTTCATTAAACAATACATAGATTATACATGAATGTAAGATAATGGCAGTTGCTTCGGTGTATGATTCATTAATGTTGATATCGTATTTAAACTTAAATTTCTCTTGAATAATTTGATCAAAATATTTTTTTGATGAATAAGAAAGAAGATCAAGTTCGAAATAATGGACTAATTCGTGAATCAAAACTTTTAAGTATTCCGAATTTCTATAAATATAAATAATTTCATTCCTAATGCACGCTCCACCATTGACATTGTTTTTATTTATAATTTTACCATTTTTGGGAAAAAATTTTTCAAAATCAGTATTCATAATAATAAGTTTAATTTTTCTATTGTCAATGATACTTTTAAAGAACATGCAAACAAGGAAAATATTGTCTATGTTGATTTTTGATTTAACATTTTCAGGATTATAAAGTTCGATAGTTATATTTTCATGCTCATATTTTTTTAAATTAATATTATTATTATTGTATAATTTAAATAAATTATAAGGAATGAACCCATTTGTATTCAAATATTGTTCCATATACTTTCTGTTAATGTCGTGGTGATTATCAGTATTGCTAATATAATTACTCATATTTAAAATTGAATTGTTATAATCATCAATATTAACGTTGTTAAATTTATTTACATCGTTTGATTTGTCAATAATAATTTCTCTGACTTTATAATTTTTTTCATACTTTTTTTGAACCATTTTAAATTTACCAGATAATCCTAAGAGGAAACGCACATTAGGTTCAGAAATTTCCACATTAAAAAAATTATTTTTTTTTAAAAATTTGTTTAATATTATAGAAATATTGTCCAACATTGGAATGTTTGCGAAAATATTGTGTTTATAATTATGTATGATAAAATTAGTGAATATAATAATAATATAATGAAAAATAACGTAAGTAATAACCGTGATAATAACAATTTACGTAGGTGTCAACAACAACGACAAAATGAAAATGAAATAGATAAATCAAAAATTTCGCAACAAATGTTAAACAACCAAAAAATGGATCAATACATGCAAAATAAATTAATGGATCATCAAATTCAGAAAATGAGAGATCAAGAAAAACAAATGCGACTGGTGCGAGCATCGAATGATCGAGAAAATAAAATGCAACAAATAGAACAAATAGAACAAATGGATCAAATGGATCAAACGGAACAAATGCGACAAATGCGACAAATGCAACAAATGGAACAAATGCGACAAATGCAACAAATAAAAAAAATTCAACAAATGGAACAAATGAAAAAAATTCAACAAATGCAACAAATGCAACAAATGAAACAGGAGCAATTATCAACAAATGGCGATTTAAAAAATGATAATATAAATAAAAAGAACAAATTAATCGAAAATGAATTAAGGAACGCAAATGATATGAAAAAATTTGAAAAAATAAAAAATAATATGACAAAAGATGAAAATGAAAAGTTAAGAAATCATTTTGTTAAGCAATTGTCAGTAAAAAAAGACAATAACGTGAACAGTGACGTTAAAGAAAAATATTGTGATATAATTAACGAATATTGGATAGGGAAAGATAAAAATAATAAAGAAAAAGAAGATAAATCAATTCAATATTTGAAAAAGAAATATTGGAACCAGAGGAATAACAAACCTTATAAAGTAATTTTAAAAAATGAAAATAAAGAAGGACAAAATTTTAAAAAAAAAGAAGAATTGATAGTTTATAGAGTAACTAATAAAGACAAAGATGAAAAAATTATTAAAAACAAATACAATGAATTGAAAAAAATCATAGATGAACACGATGACGAATTAAAAGATACCTATCACCTCAACAAAAAAACTAATTATGAGAAAGAGTTCATACAGAATAATATCATTAAATATTCGAATAATTTAGATGAAGGCGAAAAAATAGATGATAAATTAAAAAAATCATCAATATCTTATTATAAAAAACAGCAGGAAAAAATGAATATAGAAAAAAAGAGAAAAGATGATTTAGTTGAATCATTAATATCGAAAGGAATATTTAGCAAAAAAGAATTGGAGGAGTTTTGATGTAATTTCGCTTATATGAAGTATTTTAAACAAGAATAATAATTATATAACTTTGAGTTAAAATGGAAGAGATAAATAATTATTTCGAAATGAATGATGATAAAATAAAAGGGTCAGATATAATCTCAAAAGATGAATTAAAAAAGGAAGAAACGAAAAAAGAGATAGTGTTAGGAATAGATTTAGGGACAACAAATTGTTGTTTTGGAATATGGGATGGTGATAAATATGTAAATGTAAAAGATGAATATTCAAATTCAACTATGCCAAATTATTTAAGTTTAACAGAAAGGTCAACTTATTTAGGAAGAGATGCAAAAAATCAAACAGAATTAAACCCGTTGAATACAATTTATGAAATAAAAAGATTAATAGGAAGAAAAATAACTGATCCATTTGTTGAAAAATTTAAAAACTATCTGCCGTATAAAATAAGTGGCGACGAAAATGACAATGTTATAATTGAATTTGAATTGAATAACTTAAGAAAAAACAAGTACACTGTGGAGGAATTAACGTCTAAAATTTTATCAAGGATAAAAAACTTGGCAGAAGAGCAATTAGGAGAAGAAATAACTAAAGCAGTGATAACTGTGCCTGCATATTTTGGGGATTCTCAGAGACAAGCTACAAAAGATAGTGCAACGATAGCAGGTTTAGAATGCGTAAGTATTTTAAATGAGCCAACAGCTGCAGCTTTAGCTTATGGACTAGAAAAGAAATCAATCTACAAAGATAAAGAAAGTTATATTTTAGTTTATGATATGGGAGGAGGAACATTAGATTGCTCTCTTCTTTACTTATATAACGGTTTTTTTAGAGTGATAGGTACATCCGGAAATTCCAATTTGGGAGGTTCTGATTTTGACAGTCGAATAATGGAACATTGTTTAAAAACATTTTCGGAACAAAATAATTTAAGAGATGAAATGTTAATTGATCGAGTGTCTATGCAAAAGTTAAAAAAAATATGTGAGACGGCAAAGAAAAAATTATCGAATAGCGAAAATGCAACTATTAAAGTAAATAATTTTTACAATAATACAAATTTAAAAGTGGAGATTACAAAAGATATATTTGAAAAAATGTGTAAAGATTTATTTAAACATTGCTTGAGGCCAATAAATGATTTATTGAAAAACGAAGAAATTGAAGAATGTAGACATTTGATAGATGAAATAATATTGGTGGGAGGAACTACACGTATTCCAAAAATAAAAGAAAATATAAGAAGATATTTAAATATAAATGATTGCGATAAAATAATAATAAATGATACGATAGATCCTGATAAGGTCGTATCTATAGGAGCATCAATAAGAGGTTTTGTTTTAGAAAATGATGAAGATCCATTTTCAGAAAATATAACTTTGTTGGATGTAATGCCATTATCTTTGGGGGTCGAAACAATGGGCGGTATAATGACTATAATCCTACCAAGGAATACATCAATTCCCTCAAAAAAAACGAAAATATTTACTCCAGATAACGATTTTGAAACAGAAGTAAATATAAAAATATTTGAAGGCGAAAGAAAATTGACGAAGAATAACATGTTAGTTGGTGAATTTTTATTCGGAGGTTTAGACGAAGGTCCCAAGGGATATTCTAAAATATCAATAACAATGAACGTAGATGCAAATGGAATAGTGAGTATGACAACCGTCGATGTGAGGAAAAATGAAAATAAAAAAACAATAGAAGTCAAAACAAATAAGGGAAGATTGACATCAGATGAAATAAAAAATTTGATTAAAGAATCTAGAGAAAATGAGGAACTAGATAAAATAAATAGGATGAAAAAAGAATATCATTTTAAAATAAGAGATTTGTGCAACGTGATGATGACAAACATTGACAATGAAAATTTATCTTTGCCGGAAAATGAAAAAAATGAATTATTAAAAGAAGCAAAAAATATTATAAAATGGTTAGACGATAAAACATTTGCGGATAGAAGAAAAAAGGAATATAAAAATATGATAAAAAAAATAAACTCGAAATATTATGTGTTTACGTTATCTCTTAACAAAAATGGAAAATGTGATGAAAATATCGTGAGTGAATCATTAAAAAGAAATAAAAATCAAACTTTTACTTCAGTTTTTGATGATGATAGTGACGTGGATGATGACAATCATATATGCGATGATGACGATGATTTATTAAATCATAAAGGTGTAAATGTCAGAAATAAAGTAAAAAAAGAAAAAAATAAACTAAAAAATGATCTTCTTGAGAAGTTGTATAATATAAATAATTTAGTGGACAAAAATTTCCAAGGAAAGTTAAAAATAAATTTTACGAAGGATGCTAAAGAAGAAATATTAATGGAAGTAAACGATGATATACTATGGGTTCACGTAAAAGATAAGATAGAAATTGATGAACTAAATAGAAAAATAAAGTATTATGATGAAATGCTGATAAAGTTGTATGATAAGTATTATGATGAAAAAATTGAAGAATCCGACAGTGAAAAATTACTGGAAGATTTAAAAAATATGAAAGAAGATGAATACAATAAATACTTTGCGAAAGTTAATGTGTTTAAGGGAAATTTAGAGGAATTGTGTATAAATTTGCAAGTTTTTTTAAAAGGGAAGAAATTAAATAATAATATATGTGAGTTAACTTTAGATTATGAAATTGACGCATCAAAAGGGACAAATATAACAAATTTAATAAGTGACGAAATGAAAAATGAAATTCAAAATGAAGAAACAGAAGAATTAATGAAAGAAGAAGAGGAATTAATAAATATGACAAATGATATTTTAGACTGGATAATAAATGTGGAGATAAGCGATGAATATTTAAATATGGAAGAAGTTTGCAATTTTGAAAAAAAAGACGCGCTAGATAATTTTAGCGATTTAAAAAAAGAATTATATTTAATTTTAAAAGAGATGACGATTATTAAAAATAAATTAGATAATAAATGTGAAGAAATTTATGAGAAATTATCCATTTTTAATAAATAATTATATTTTAATAAACCATCAACCATACATGTTTTTCTTCTAAAAGCGCACAATCGCATAGATCTTACACATTGAAGTGCATCAATGATGCTCATGTCTAAATATTTAATTAAAAATGCGGCGATAACTGAGCTGGATCGATGATGCCCTCTTTTACAGTGAACCAAAACAGGTTTTTTATTTTTCATCAAATAAAAAATAATTGAATTTGTTATTTCAAACATCATTGGAATATTTTTATCACATGTATCTTTATCGCTAAAGGGGAATATATGATATTTAACATTTGAGACTCTTGAATGAGAGTCCATAGATTGATATACTGTAATAATATTTTCAATATTGTGTTTGTTAAGAAAATTCTCATCAATTGATGATTTTAAGTTCCCCAGCCATAATCCTGGTATAATTTCATTAGCATCGTGTTCATTTAAAACGCAAGGGTGACTATCATTTTTTTTCGTATTCATGTAAAAAGCGTGATATATTATAATAGTTAGAAATATTCCAAATTGTTAATATTGTTCACAATAGAAAAAAATAAACTAACGGACTCATCATAATATTTGCAAATACATTCAAAATAAATATATTTTTTGAGGTTTTTTGAATTAACCAATGTGTGAACTTCTTTAATTTGTTCAACAACAGTTTGATAATTTTTACGATTGTGATACATTTATAATATAATTTTGAAAAAAATTATTTGTTAATGCATTTAAGGACTGTTTCATTAGTTTGTTTAATATTTTTGATCAGTAAGTTAATCCTGTCATTTTCAACTTTAACATACTCGTTTTCATTTTTCATGTAAGACGACAATTTATTAATCAAAAAAACAGAATATTTCAACATATTGTTTTTAATCGCGATATTTTTGCATTGTTTTTTCACAGTCTCTTCTTTGTTGAGGTTGAGATATGGTGAATTTTCAATTTTATTAAGTATATTCATTGATGATAATTTATCGAGTATTTTTAGAGTGTGATTGATCATAGCAAATACAAATTTATTAACTTGTTTTTTTATATTGACTGAGTCATTTTTGTTCACCAATGATAAATCATTTTCGAGACAATTGTCCTTATAGTCAAAGAGCAATTTATTTAATTTAATTAAAATAGAAATATTATTCATAAATCCTGAATTATTTTTAATAAGTATGTTGCAAAAAGAACCTTCTTTATTAACGGTGACATTTGCGATATTCTTATCAATGAATGATTTAAGAAGTTCATTATTGTCAAGATTTTTTAAAAATTCTTTTTTTTTATCAAAATGCTCTGAAATGCATTTAATAACATTTTTAATTTCAAAATTGCATTTATCATTGTCGTCATAAAAAGTAAATGTAAGACTATTCTTGTTAAAAAAAACGTAATTTGATTTATTTTGGTCACTGATGGTATTTTGAAAATTATCGTCAATCTTTGGGTGATTAACTGTTGGCTTTTTAATTTCAAATGGATTAATATTTTCATTAAAATTAATAGTTTGATTATTATCATAATAGCCCAAAAGTGGATGAATATTGTTATTTTTAACAATCTTAGCATCATCAGAAAATTTATCATTAGAAATATATTGAAAATTTGCACTTGGTGCATTTTTGCTAGCATTTCCAAAATTTGAATTAAAGTCTGAATTTAACATTGATTTATAATAATGGTAATATAATTAATTAGCAGATAAATGATTTGGAAAAAATAAATAATTAAGGATCAGTCTGTTTGAATGGTGGTTTTTTGAATAAATGAATTATTCTATTTTATGAACTCTCAACAGTGCTGGATACATGTGAATTTTTTGTATTTTTTGTTTTATTTTTCGGATTTTTTTTATCAGATTGAGCTGTTTTTCCGATTGATTTGGTGGAATGTACTGGTTCTGTTTTAGTTACTTCAACAGTAACATTTTTAGAATGTTCAACATTTTTAGAATGTTCAACATTTGACACTTGATTCGATACAGGTTCGGTAACAGATTCAGCAACAGATACAGATTCGACAACGGATCCAGAAACGGGTTCATTAACAGATCCTGCAACCTGTTCATTAACAGATTCGGATGTTAGTTCACTAACTCCATTTAAGTTATTTTTTATAGCGTTTAATGTTCTTGCATCTTTGCATTTTTTAATTTTATTATAGTTTTTATAAGTGATGACTTTTATTTCAACTTTAGGGACTTCGTTATCAGTTTCATTTTTCTTTTTTGAATATTGTTGGACCATCTTTTCTTCTAGAGGGAAAGATGAAATACCTAATTTGTGCTTATTTTTAACTTGTTCAATAACTTGAAGTTTAAGATCTTTTGGAGTTTGTCTGGGGATTCCAATGACAACGACCATAGGAACAGGAGGAATTGGCGATAAATTTGGCAACCCGAAATAAGAATATTCTTTTCTTTTGCTACCTCTGGTACATTCGCTGATGGTGAAATATATTCCTTTTTCAAAGTTTAGCCCTTTTTCTCTGCATTTTTTAGAGGTTGAAGAATATGCTTTATTTCCGGCTTGTTTAGGTTTTTTTCCGCAAAATCTTCCGACTCTTCTAATTTCATCACCGAATATATCACTAAAATTAGAATCTTCATTGTTTAAAGTTGCTGAAGTGATTGCAAAATATCTTTTTTTTGATTTACCTGTTCTTCCTGGATTTGCTTCTGTATTAGCATCCTCTTCATTATTATTATACTCTTGTTCTTTTTTACTTTTAGTTTTTGCAGTTTTTGGAGTTTTTGGAGTTTTTGGAGTTTTTGCAGTTTTAGAAGAGTTTGGAGTTTTTTTAACGATTTTGGTAGTTTTTGCGGACTTATTATTTTTTTTACTTTCTTTTTTTACTTTGTTGGTTTTTTTCACTTTGTTTTTTTGTTCATCAGAAAGGTTATCTTGAGGTTGTTCTTTGTCAACCGCTGGTGTTTTAGGTTTATTTTTTGTAGCTTTAGATGTATTTTTAGCGACATTACTACCTTCGTTAACAGATGTTTTTTTAGTATATTTTCTTTTTTTTAATTCAGGTTGAGGCGCGACTACTGTGGCCACTTTTGTGGAAACTTCGGTGCTTGTCATATTTTTAAGTTATTATATAAATAGTTTTTACAAATATTTTTTTAAAAAAAACACACACATAATTTAATAATAAAAATTTATTAAAAGTAAATAGTAAATTTTAACAATCTTATATAAATTTTTAGAATTTAAAATGATATTCTTTTCAAGAATATTAACATCATCAACGTTTAGCTCGTTAATATTTGATTTTATATGATAAATATCATTTTTAATAATTTTTAAATAGTAATTATAGTTATCATTAAGTTTTTTTTTATATTTAAAAAAATTATCATGACTAATTTTATCGGAAGAGTTTTTTATTAAATGCTCTTTAAATTTTTTTTTATATTGATCGTGATCGACCCATGTTCCACCATTGGATGCACAAGCAAAAGAATTTGAAATATAGGTAGATACGTTTTGACACACGTGTCCGTTATTAATTTTATGAATCATTGATTGACATAGTAAAATGGTGTTTTTAACATGGTTTACTAAATTGATAATTTTTTTATAATGTGAAACTATTAATAAACAAATTTTTTTTTTAAAGTTTAAATCGTTTATAAGTTTGTTACTTTGAACGTTTTTAATTCCAATTGATAAAGCCACATTTTTAATTTTATAATGATTTAATTTAACAAGTTTATCATAATAAAGTATTTCTAAATTTTTGCAAGCATTTTCATCATTCCAAAATGAGTAATCAGATATTATTCCATCTATGTCATATAAAAAATCAGATTCACATTTATTATGAGAATTTAAAAAATTCCCCATGATTAAACGTGAGAGAAGAGTATATATATAATAACAAAAATTAATTATGAATGATAACTTCAAAAATGCATTTTTCTTGAATTTTTAAATATTCATCATATTTACGAAGTAAACAAGAAGGTAATCTTAAACGGGATGTTTTTTCAAGATATAATTTATGTAATGGATCTGCTAAATCATCATTGCATATGAGAGTTTTATTTTCTTTGGCGATTTTGTATATTTTTGAAATAGTAACTTCGGATATATTAAAAAGTTCAGAACTTTTTTTTTTTTTTAAATTAAGGCCATATTCTTCGCACAAAAAATACATAATCCCAGCAGCGACAGAATGAGGATTATGAGAAGATGCAATGTTAAATCTTCTGATATTTTTGCAAATAATATAGCAAATGTCTTTGTATTCATCGGAAATTCCAAGGATGATAAAATATCTTTTAATAAAATGTTCATATTCGCTAGGATCTAGATTATAATTAACGTTAGTTTTATTAATGTACTTAACAAAAATTTTATTTCCTTTTTTAAATTTTTTTTTTTCAATTCCAAACATTGAAGATATTTCTTTAGGACTGAATGAATAATCATTTTTTTTGCATGCCTGAAAAAGGCAATTCATTAATAAACTGCGAGGATTAATACCTCTAATAATAACTTTTTTACCTTTATTGTTTCCATTTTCATGTTTACATTTTCCAATTTCAACCGAAAAAATATTAGCATCCGACAAATTTTTTTTAGGAATATTAAATTTATTGCATATGTTTTCCATGGTTGTTGATTTAGTATAAATAACTTTTTCATTATAAGGGATGTCCCATTGAAGGACTCTTCTAATATTTGGATTATCATATTTCATTTTAATTTGAGTGCCAGTTGATGAATTTTGATACATACTACTAATGGGTGATAGTCTCGAAACTTTGTCATCTTTCATAAATCCGTCTTCAACGTCAACAGAGACAACATTTTCAACTGTGCATCCACAATCAATGCACACAAGAGTTCCTTCAGAATGATTATCGTAAAAATTTTCACTATTGCAACTGAAGCAAAAACGATCATTCATGTTATTTTTAGATGTTTTATTGATATTGCTAAAATTAATATTATTTAGAAGCATGTCAAATTCATCGTCGAAACTCATAATAATGATATTTTATTGGTTGAAAATATTAAATAACATTATGCCAATAATATATCAATTTTTTTTTAAATATCTTTATGATAATTTAATTAAATAATGAACAATTAAGAGTGAAATAAATGTATTATTGTGCGAAATAAATATGTTATTGTATGAATAAATGTATTATTAGATAAAATAAATATATTATCGTGTGAAATAAATGTATTATCGCGTTGAATAATTAAGATAAAGATACGGCAATATATTAAATATAATAAAGATTCATTGAAAAAATTGAAAGCAAATAAGTAACTAATACTATAGAGAGAACCATATTGAATAAAATAAACGTAATTAATCACTTCAAAATAAGTATCGAATAACATTATATACTGAGAAAAAAATGTCCTCGAAAACTAATAACAAGAAAGAAGGTTCAAAAGTATCCATAGAACCAACGGTATTAATAGAACCAACAGAATCAACAGTATCAACAGAATCAATTTTTAAAATGGTAGATTTATATTTTAAAAATCCATATATAAAATATTATCATCATTTGCATTCCTTTAATAAATTTTTAAAGAGCGATGTTCCAAATTTTTTGGGTAATATTAACAATAACGTATTCGATGAATATAATCATAAAGATGGGAAAATCAGATACATGTTTAAATTTGAGAATATCCGCGTTAAGCCTCCATACATAGATATTGATGGTAAAAAGATGTTTCCAAGAGAAGCAAGAGAAAGGAATTTAACATATGGATCAAAATTAATTGCGGACGTAACTCAAATTCAAGAAAAAATAGATTATTCGACAAATGAAAAAATTTACAGAAAAATAAGCGAACAAGATAAAGATTGCCCCATGGCTGTAATTCCAATAATGGTTAGATCAAGTTTTTGTTCGTTAAATATTTATGATATGAATGATAAAAAATATGAAATGTATAAAGAGTGTCCAGTTGATCCAGGTTCATATTTTGTAATAAATGGGACTGAAAAAGTAATAATGCCACAGGAAAGAATGATAGATAATAAACCAATGGTCATATTAGAAAAAGATTCTAATTCCACAACATTTGTAGTAAAAATAAATTCAAGATCAATTTTAAATGACGTGTCAAAAATGGTTGAAATAAGAATAAAAAAAAATTTAAAATTAATGGCAAAAGTTCCAATATTGTCAGAAGTGTCTGCGTTTGTTTTAATGAAAGCTTTAGGTGTAGATACTGACGAGGAAATATACCAATACACCGTTAGAGACCCAACAGATACTGCAATGATAAACGAAGTAAGAAAGTTTATGGAGAAAGATAAATCTGACAAAAAAGAAGGATTCAATATTTTAGAGAATAAAGAAAGCGCAGAAAAATATTTGATGAGTAAAATAAGATTATTTAGAAGAATAGTAACGTCCGAGAATACGAGCTCAGAAGAGAAAGAAAAAGAAATGGAAGCAGATATGTTATACAGAAAAAGAAATTTGGAGTCAATATTAGATGATTTTTTGCCTCACATTCAAGGAACTTTAAAAGAGAAAGGATATTATTTAGGATATATGATAAACAAACTTTTTCAGTGTTATTTAAAGAGAACAAGACCAGATGATAGAGATTCATATACAAATAAGAGGGTAGATTTGGCAGGTTCATTATTATTTGACGTGTTTAAGCAAAGTCACAAAAAGATGTTAAATAGATGCAGAACTAGTTTCCAAAATAAAAACACAGATGAGAATAATCCGGTAAATCCTGTAAATGTAATAAATATTATAAATTCAAATGATATAGAATTAGGGTTGAGAACGTCGTTATCAACTGGAATTTTTAATAAAAAAAAGGGAGTTGCACAATTATTACAAAGATTAACAACTTTGCAAACATTGTCATCTTTAAGGAGAATAAATTCTCCAACTGGAGATCCAGCAACGAGCAAATTAATTATACCAAGATATCTACACCCCTCGCAAATAGGATTTCTTTGCCATTGTGAGACTCCAGAAGGCGAGAAAGTCGGATTGGTAAAAAATTTATCTCTGATTGGAAGTGTGACAATAATTGACTCTTCCGAATACAACAGAGTAATGAAAGAAATAAAAAATTTAACAATCGGAATTCACTCAATACCGTCGAATGAGTTGTACAAATATACTCATGTGATCTTAAACGGATACATAGTTGGTTTTACAGATAATCCAAGTGAAGTGTATAATAAGTTAAAAAAATTAAAGTACAATTTAATAATTGATCCAACATGTTCAATATCTCACAATGTTAGCTCTGAGATAGAATGCAATGAAATAAATGTGTATTGTGACGGAGGTAGAATGTATTGTCCCTCTCTAAGAGTAAAAAATAACGAACTGTTGCTCAATGAAAAAATGATCGAAAATATATCAGTTGATCTGGACGTATCAGAATTAAGTAATAATAAGGATTTAGTGGATAATTTTCATACTTTTATGAAGAGATATCCAGGAGTAATTGAATACACGGACGCAGATGAAAGAAGTTACTCAATAATATCTCCAGATCACGAACATTTAAAAAATGAGAAACAAAAGATGAAAAAGGCATATGAATATTCTCTGAAAAATAAATATAACGTTAGAACGCTTCCAAACAGATATGATAATGGAATGTTTATGATGTATAATTATTGCGAAATAGATCCCTCTTTATTGATAGGAATGGGAGTGTCATTGATCCCTTTTATGAGCCATAATATGGCCATCAGGAATATTTACCAATTTTCACAAGGAAAACAAGCAATCGGAATAAATAGTTCTGATTATTTAAACAGAATGGATTTGACTCATGTATTGCATAATGCACAAGAACCATTGGTATCAAATAGGACCGCAAAATATATCAGACAGTTGCCACTTGAATCAGGAGAAAACGTTATAGTAGCAATTGCGACTTACACAGGATTCAATATGGAAGATTCCGTAATTTTAAATAAAGGTGCAGTGGACAGAGGATTATTCATGTCGTCGGTGATGAGAAAATATGTGATAAAAGTTGGCCAAAATCAGTCAACTTCGGACAATGATCGATTTATGATTCCATCAGAAGTGGATATAGATTCTCAAAAAATGGGTTCTTACGATAAGTTAAATAAAAAAGGATATGCATCAGAGGAAACTTTAGTAGAAAATGGAGATGTGATTTTAGGAAAGGTAACTCCAAAACTATCTGGAGATAGGGGGAAATATGATGATACAAGTGTAGTTTATAAGTCTCAAGTGCCGGCCAGAGTTCAAAGAGTAATAAGAAATATAACAGATGGCGATGGATGTAGTATGATGAAAATGTCTGTAAGATCAGTGAGAAAGCCTATAGTTGGAGATAAATTTTGCTTAAAAAACACAGCTGACGTATTGACAATTGATGGATGGAAAAATATATCCGACGTAACTTTAAACGACAAAGTTGCAACATTAAGAGAGGATGATGTTATAGAATATGTAAATCCAAATGAAGTTTATAATTTTGGATACAATGGAAATATGTTTAAGTTGAACTCTGAACAAGTTGACCTAGATGTGACCATTGATCATGAATTATATTCAGAAGATGAAGGAGGAGAAGGTTTTGAATTAAAATCAGCAGAGTTATTAATAGGAAAAAACGTAAGATATAAAAAGAATGGAAAAAATAATAATGTAAGTGAAAAATACTACAGTATAGAATATGGTCCAACAAAAAAGAAATATTTGATGGATAATTTCTTATTACTTTTAGGATTGTTCATAATATATTCAAAACTAGAAAATGGAGAAGTAAAATTTAACTTGAAAAGTGAAATTAAAACAAAAGTGTTTAAAAATGTTTGTAATCGAATGAATTTGGAAATTGAATTAGAATCATCGGACACATATATTTTAAAAACGAAACATATAGTAAACGAATTAAATCATTATGGAAATTTATTTGGAACAGATAGAAATGGATATGAAAGATTGTTAAAATTATCTTCATCGCAATTGCAAATATTTCTTAAATCAATGGTAAAAGAAAATGATGAAATATATGCAAACGATGAAAGAATAAAATTAGATATGATAACAAGATTTTGTATTTCTGCTGAAACAAGTGGAAATGTGATAATGCTTCCTGACAAAAATGGAGATTACATTATAAAATTAAATAACGTAGAAGAAAACCATCCATTGGTGTATAATGACACAGAATTGTATGTTTACGAAGGGAATGTTTATTGTTTGGAAGTACCTTCAAAAGTATTTATGATAAGAGAAAATTATAAAAATGTATGGGTTGGTAATTGTTCGAGAGCAGGTCAAAAAGGTACATGTGGAGCAATATTAAACGAATGCGATATGCCTTATACAGAGAATGGCATAGTACCAGATTTAATATTGAATCCTCACGCTATGCCAAGTAGAATGACAATAGGTCAAATTTTAGAATCAATAGTTGGAAAATTTGCAGTAAAAAACGGAACAACAGGAGACGGGACAGCTTTTACTAAAATAGATTTAGATAAAATGCAAGAAAAAATGGACAGAATGAAAGAAAATAAAGATGGATTAGAGGTGATGTACAGCGGTTTAACAGGTGAAAGAATAAATGAAATGATATTTATAGCACCTACATTTTATCAAAGATTGAAGCACATTGTAGCAGATAAAATTCATTGCTTAGATGTTGAAAAATGCGAAATTTTGACATCAAAAGGGTGGAAAAAATATGGGGAATTTACAAAAGATGACGAAATTGCCACCCTAGTTAATGATGAGCTAACATATGAGAAACCAAAAGAAATATTTTACTACTCGGAATATAACGATTATATGTATCATATTTTCAACGATAACATAGAGCTAGACGTAACATTGAACCACAGAATGTGGGTGTCCGAAGATGGCGAAAAATATGATTTTAAGTTTGCGAAAAATATACTGGGAAAAGATGTAAAATATAAAAAAGATGCAAGATGCCAAGAAAACAAATTTAACATTAACATAGAGAGCAAACTGTTGAATAATAAATATGTTGCATTAACGGAGGAAGAAGCTGATGAATTTCAAATATCTTGTTTAAAAGCAGGATATGCTGCGAATAAAATAGGTAATGTAGAAATTCAAATAGTGAATCCTCGGCCAAGTTCGAGAGATTCAGGAACAATTGAAAAAATTTATAAATCAAATGGACCTGTATTTTGCGTAGAAGTAAGTTCAGGAGTATTTATGGTGAGGCAAAATGGAAAGCCATGTTGGACAGGAAACTCAAGAGCGAAAGGACCAAAAACAACATTGACTCGACAGCCAGCAGAGGGAAGATCGAGAGATGGTGGACTTAGATTTGGAGTGATGGAAGCTGACGCAATGGTAGCCCATGGTGCATCCGGATTTTTACATGAAAGATTATTAAAAATGTCAGATGATTATAAAATGTATATTTGCGAGAATGAAGAATGTGGAAGGATAGCCGAAAGAGTAGCAACAGAAATAGGTTCACAGCAACCTTCTGAAAAAGATTATTATCAATGCAGAAGTTGCAAAAATACATCACGGATATCGAAAATAAGATTGCCATATGCGGCCAAATTAATGATACAAGAGTTGGAAGCAATGAATATCCTCTTAAAATTGGGAACAATTGATAAAGAAATAAATTAATGTCAATAAATGTTGTCAATAAAAGATATAAAATTAATGATGATGAGTATTTTTTTAATTATTAACTTTTGAATAATGAATATATAATGAATAATCATATAGCAGATATGGACACTTTTGAAAAAAATTCTGAGATATACAAAAAAAAATATATTGAAAGTAAAAATATTTTTAATTCTCTTAAAAATGAATTGTGTGAATATTTAAGATCAATTGAAGTAAATGATCATAAGGAAAAATTGCTAAGAAGAATGATGAAATTGAAGTATGATGATTATTTATTAAATAAAATGTTATACACGAAAAGCCAAAATATATATATGTACTCAATTTATGTTAGAGACAAAAATATTTATGACGATGAAGTAAAAAGAAATATTCAAAAAAATAAATTAAATATAAGTTCCAAATATCATGTGCAAGGAGGAATATCCCCTTCAAAAATTCCTCGTAATGAAAAAAAAAACGATGATATAAATTTTGAAAAATACAGTGCCGATGATGATAGCGTAGACTATGATAGCGCAGATGATGAAAGTAGAGATAGCGAAAACGCAGAAGATGATTTAACGAAATACAAAAAGAAAAACAAATTGTACATAAATTCTGGTGTAATGAGCCGAATGGAAAATGATTTAAAAATGCATAATATAAAAAATAAAAGAATATTAAAACCTTACGAATGATAAATCTTTAAGAAACTCTGACAACTAAACGATATATGGGTGACTCTGATGAATTATCGTTAAAATAAACACTTCTAATAATATCATCGACGTTGGCATTTAGTAATCTTGCATTTGGATCACCCCATTTTATTTGCGGTAAGCAACTATAATTTTTAATTTTCCATTGTTTAATTAATTCTTCTTTTTCAGTTTCGGTTAATATTGTATTAATTTTAGGAAATAAGTTACAATGAGGAAGATGCATAAGTAAATTATCCCTTGAAAAGATTTCAGTTTCACCATATTTTGCCGTATTATTCATAACATTGTATCTATCTATACTTTTCATTTCACTTAACACAACAATTTTATGAAAAATTTTGTTATTGAGTAAAAATTTTTCAATACTCTCAGATGACTTATGAGTGAACGATATTCTATAATGATAAAATTTAATTATATACACTACGCCATTTTCTTCAAAACTGTAAACATTGTAATCAGATATTTCATTTTGAAGTTTTTGGACAATATTGCTAACTTTTGACTCATCAATAACTTTTCTATAAGAGAGCATAAGAATGATATTATTAATTATCAAATCGTCGACTTCTTTTTGGCTTTTGTGGATAGTTGCGTTTTCCATAGTGTTTCTTTTATAACAGTTAAATGGATTAATATTTATATATAAATAATGTCAATTTTTTTAATGGGGAAATTTAAAAAATTGAACTCATAGAACAATTAAATATGCTTTTCACAAGGCTGGAAAAATTTAAATAATCCAAAGAAAACAACTAAGTTGTTTTCTTTGGTAATTACATCATTTTGAAGTATCATCGAAGATGGAACTTCAAAAAATTGAAATCGTTTATATAAAATAATATAAGTACTAAACTTATAAAACAAAAACGAGTTATGGTAGTAAAGCCAATGTTAGTCGTTGAATCTCCAGCTAAAATATCTAAAATGAGAGAAATATTGGGGAGTGGATATATAATAACATCATCAGTTGGTCACATTCAAGATTTAGATAAGAAAAATCCCTATGATGACGATTTTAATCCAAATTATGTAAATGTGAATATTAAAGTGATTAACGATTTAATTAAAGAATTTAAAAATTCAGGAGAATTAATAATAGCCACAGATGACGATAGAGAAGGAGAGGCAATAGGTGCTTCAATAGCGAGAGTTTTAAAAGTGAAAAATCCGAAAAGAATAATATTTGGTTCAATAACAAAAGAGGAAATAATAAAAGCTGTTAAAAATCCAACAGTGTTAAACAAAGATTTAATAGATTCCCAAAAAACAAGAAGGATACTTGATATAATGGTGGGTTTTAAATTATCAGAATTATTAAGAAAGGTTTATAATCAATATAAATTATCAGCTGGAAGAGTTCAGTCAGTAGCAACAAGGATAATAGTAGAAAAAGAAAGAGAAATATTTGACTACATAAATAACGGAATAGGTAATTATTTTAAATTCAAGGGAAATTTTAAAATAGATGGTAGTTCTGATATGATAAAAGACAGCATATTATACATTAAAAAAAGTAAAAAAAAAGAAGAAAATTATTCAGGAGAAATGTTAAAAATAAAGGGTTTAGATTCTGAAGATGAGAGTTTAAAAATTATGACAAAATGCTCAAAATCTGGATTTAAAGTAGCAAACGTGTTCACGACAATTAGTAACAGAAACCCATCACCTCCATTTGAAACATCCTCTTTTATCCAAGAATCGAACAGAAAATTCGGATACACTTCGGACAGAACGATGATGTTTGCTCAAAAATTGTACGAAAAGGGACATATAACTTATATGAGAACTGATTCTGTACATTTATCAGATGACGCATCAAAAAAAATTAAAGATTACATTTTGACGAACTATTCTGAGAAATATTACAGACCAGTTAATTATAAACAAAAAGTTAAAACTCAGGAGGCTCACGAAGCAATTAGACCATCGTACATAAATGTATTGAGACCAGAAAATGCGACAGTTGATGAAATGAAAATATACTCTCTCATTTGGAAAAGAACAGTTGCATCGCAAATGAGTCCAGCAAAATACAGCATATATAATATGCAAATAGATATAAGTAACTTGACAGAATATTATTTTCATAGTTCGTATGAAAAATTAATTTTTGATGGTTTTTTAAAAGTTTATAACATTGAAGACTCTGATGACGATAAACTAGACAACACAAAAAAGAATGTAAATGTTGATGTTGATGTTGATGTTGATATAAAAAAGACTAAATTGTCATTATTTGAGATGACGGGTGAGCAAACTTATGTATCTCCTCCATCTCGATACGATAATGGATCGTTAATTGGAAAATTAAAAGATTTAGGTATAGGTCGCCCAGCAACTTACGCATCAATTGTAAAAAAAATATTGGAAAAAAATTACGTAGTTATAGAAAATAATTTAGGAATAAAAAATGATCAAATAATAATACGATTGGATGACACTAAAAAAATAGAAACATCAGTAAGTGAAATATTTGTGGGTAAGGATAAAAATAAATATGTTCCAACTCAAATGGGGATAACTATTAATGATTTTTTGATGTCAGAATTTTCGGAAATAATAGACTATCAATTTACTTCAGGAATGGAAAAAAAACTAGATGAAATAGCAGGAAAAGAATCAAATTGGAGAGATGTGTTAAAAAACTTTTACGAAGTATTTGGACCAAAGGTTTCCGAATTATTAAAAAAATACGATGGAAAAGATAATTTCTTAAAAAAATTAGGGAAAGAACCAGTATCCGGTGAAGATATATTCGTAAGTATAACTCAATGGGGTCCAGTTATAAAAGTGAAAGATGAAAAAGGAAAATTAAAATATGTTAAAATAAAACCTCCTTATTCAATAGATTCGATAACCATAAAAGATGCATTAAAATTACTAGAAGAAAAGAAGTATCCAATAGTAATAGGAGAATATAAAAAGAAAGAAATAAAATTAAATAAGGGTCCATATGGATATTTTATAACTCATGATAAAAAAAATTATTCAATAAGAAAAAATAAAGATGAAAATAAAGACGAAAATAAAGATGAAGGAAACGAAGATAACTGCGAAATAACTTTAGAAGAGGCCATAGAATTAATAGATAATAAAAAAGCGTTAATGACTATAAAAGACAAAGATAAAAAAGAAACATATGAGATATTTAATGGTCCTTTTGGTAAATATGTAAAAGTAAACAAAAAATACAATGTACCATTAGGAGATAACAAAGTAGAAGATTTAAATTTGGAAAAAATAAAAAAAATAGTGTCGGGGCATTATTTAAAAAAGAAAAATACTTCCAAAAGTAAAAAAACAATAAAAAATGATAAATAAAAAATGATAAATAAAAAATAATTTAAGATTCAGATTCAGATTCAGATTTAGATTTAGATTCAGATTCAGATTCGGACTCAGTATCTCCGTAATTATCATTATCATTATCATTATCATTATCATTATCATTATCATCTCCACTATCATCATCATCATCATTCTCATCATCATTTTCGTCATCGCTTTCTTCATGGAGATTAATCAATTCAGAAACTTTCCAAAGTTCCTTTTCGCCGTTAGTCAATGTTCTTAAAATCATTAACGGTATAACTTTTTTTTTAATTTCTAAAAGGGCAATTTCTTTATTAGTTAAATGTTCTGTGTTGGCTAACATGGGTGTTGATCCTAAATTTAAGCAATTAATTCTATCAGGAAGAAGACGATTAAATTCATATTTAGTTAAAAATGGTTTAGTCGTTTTTTTTTTTTGTAAGTCATCATAATTTGTGAAGTAATCTCCGTCTTCATCTTGGTCTAGTCTATTATATTTAGAATAGACACAACTTTGAAATTGTTTAGATGCTTTTTTTTCCATTGTTAATTTAAATTTATTATACGAGTCATCCATTTCAGAATCATCGTTATCTTCTTCCAAAATTTTAGGATTAAAATCATTATTGTTTACGACGTTTAATTTTACTTTAGCCTTATTTTTAGCTTTGCTTTTGGGCTTTTTTTTGACCGTTTTTTTTTTTGATCGTTTATTATCTTCGTCTTCATTATTTTCAGATTCGTCTTCATCGTCTTCATCGTCTTCATCTTCATCATCTTCATCTTCGTCTTCATCCTCTTCCTCTTCTTTATCATCCTCTTCATCTTCTTCTTCTTCTTCTTCTTCTTCATCCTCTTCCTCATCTTCATCTTCATCTTCATCTTCATCTTCATCCTCTTCATTATTCTTATTTTTTTTATTGTCATTATTCTCTTCCTCGTCATCATCATCGTTTTCATCCTCGTCTTCTTCCTCGTCTTCGTTATTTTTATTTTTTAAATTTTTCTTTTTTAAACTTCCTTCTAAATTTAAATCATAATCCAAATCAGAGTCTGAATTAGAATCAGATTCATCGTTATTTAATTTTTTTTTTAACTTGACATCATAAATCTCCAACTCCGAATCACTGTCAGAATCAATATTTAAGCGATGTTTACCTTCAAAGTAATCATCTTCATCAGAATTACTATTGTTGGAAAAGTCAGATTTTTCAAATTTAACTTTTTTAGTTCCGGCTCTAGATTTAGTTTTAGGATTAGAATTTAATTTTGACCTGTTTGTATTTTTTTTTGAATTATTATTCATAAGGGAAGTTTTAAGTTTCCCATTTTTATTCATGTTTAATTATTGTGATGATATATATTTATAACAGTTAAAATAAAAAATTCAATTTTTTAATATATTATCTTATTATTCTTTTATTATAAACAACACAATTTAAATAATATTTCCACACTCACTACATATATATTCAATGTCATAACTGTTATTTTTATGAATTAATTTGTGCAAAGTTGGGTTTAACTTATTATCACATGCGTTGCACATAATATATCTGCAAGATAATATGTTTGAATTTTTCATATTTTTGTATTCTTTAGGTCTGAATAATCCAGAAACATCTTGAGATTCATTTTTGTAAATTAATGTTGTTTCAGTAAGTTCTTTTCTAAATCCGCAACTTTCGCATAATAGAAATACACTTTTCCGGTTATTTTCATTTTCATTTTCATTTTCATTTTCATTTTTGCTTTCGTCATCTTCATCATGTTTATTTAAAAATTTAATTATAAGAGAATTTCTACAGTTGTCGCAAAAAAAATTCATAATTGAAGATTGAAAATTGAAGATATTATATGTGATATATATGTATATATATATACTTTATTTTATATATATATATATATCAATTTTTGTTAAGTGTTAAAAAGGGCTTTATAGGCTAATAATTGTGGTAAAATAACAATGCGTTTAAAAAACATCGCATCTAGTTAACAAATATATTTAATTAGAGAAATTTTTTATTTAAAAAATTGATATTATAAAACTATATTATTAACTCTCAAAATCAAAGGACACTATAAAATGTCTTTGATAAGTGATTACAAAAAGAAGTACAAGGAATTCATAACATTTTTAAACGAGTATAAACTGGATAAAAATGATTCACATTCTCCAAAAAAATCTCACACATTGATGGGACATCCTTTTGGATCATATAACATACCAGATAACAAATTGGAAGATTTCTATAAGGTATATTCAAATGTAATTGGGGGAAAACATAATTTGACAGTGGTTGAAAGACCCAAAGTTATAAGTTTATTAGTTTTTGACATAGATTATCATTCTAAAAAATCAAAAAGGATTTACAATTTTAATCACATTCGTGATGTGTATAACGCCGCATGCTTGATTATAAAAAAATATTTTGAGATAAGTGATGACATATTAAAATGTTACGTTTTTGAAAAAAAGAAGCCGACAAAAAAAAAAGATAGTTACAAAGATGGTTTTCACATATTATTTCCAAACGCTGTTATGAATAACGAAATGAGAATGAAAGTGATTAAAGAAACTGAAATTTATTGCGAGTCTAAAAAAGTATTGGTGGACTTAGAAAAACAAGACTTGAGTAATAAATATGACGAAATGTTTGATAAAAGAGTAGTGATAACAAATGGGATGATAATGTTTGGATCAAAAAAACCTGACGTAGACGAAGGGTATAAAATAACAAATGTTTTTAATTTTAACGACGAACCATATAATATGAGAAATGAAGAAGAATTAAGTAAAACAAACATGGCTTATTTAAAAATGTTTAGTTCTAGACTGGATAAAAAAATAAGTGAAATTAATCCAAAATTAAGTGATACGAATAAAAAAAGTTCATCAGATGAGAATGAAATAGAGAGCGATAGAGATAGTGATAATGAAAGTGAGAGTGATAATGAAAGCGATAGCAATAGCGATAGTTATAATGAAAGTGAGAGTGATAATGAAATAGATGACGCTTCTACTTTAGCGCCGAAAAACAATAGTAAACAAAATGTAAAGAATAATAAGGACAATAAGAAGGATAAGAAAAAAAATAATAATAAAAATGACAATAGTGGATCAAAAAAATCATCGATGACTTCAAATGTTCCAAAAAAAAATAATATGGCAAATGAAAAATATAACTCTATAAATAGTAAATTGCAAAATGACAAAGATGAAAATAAAAAATTGTGCGAAGAGCTAGTTAACATATTAAACTTATCGAGATGCGAAAAATACGATACGTGGTTGCTAGTAGGCTTTTCCATACATAGTGTAAGCCCAGATCTTTTAGGTTTATGGAAATTATTTTCTAGCAAATCAAGAATAAGAAGACATGAAAATGAATATGCGAAATCGTGCGAACAACATTGGAAGAATATGAAAGATCAAAACAAAACAAGTAAAATAACAATATCTTCATTACATTGGTGGGCAAAAAAAGATAACAAGGAAGAATATAATAAAATTATCAGTAAAAGAATGTCAAAATTGGTCTTGGAAGCAGTAGATTGTAAAGATTATAACGTGGCAAAAGTTATATTTGAAATGTACAAGCATTTATATAAGTTAGCGGTCAATGAAAAAAAAGTTTGGTATGAATTTGAAGGGCATAGATGGGTAAAATATAAAGGGAGTACGCCTCCAAGTTTATTAATTAACCTATCAGAAGAGATATCTTTACTTTTTAGTAATACTGCAATGGAATACTCTAAAATGGAAACAAATGATGACGAAGCATTATCAGTGAAAATAGAAAAAATTGTAAAGAGTATGATGAGAACATCCCATAAATTAGGAAGCAATAGTTACAAAAGAACAATAATTCAAGAAAGTGAAGTATTTTTTCAAGATAAAGAATTTGAAAATAAATTAGATTCTAAAACAAATTTAATAGGATTTGACAATGGAGTGTATGATTTAAAGGGAATGGAATTTAGAGAGGGATCACCAGATGATTATTTAACAAAATCGTGCGGATATGATTATAAAGAAGTTGATCCAGAACACCCATACATAGCAAAAGTTAATGAATATTTTTCTCAAGTTCAAACAGATCCAGAAATAAGAGAATTCGTATTAATGCAATGTTCATCGTGTTTATCAGGAGAATGTAAGGATCAAGTTGCAGTGTTTTGGATAGGAGGAGGGTCGAATGGGAAATCAACAACTCTAAAATTTTTATCGTCCTCATTGGGGGATTATGCATCAGCAATGCGTGCGGAATATTTTACGAGACCCAAAAAAGATGCGGGAAGTGCAACTCCTGAAATTATGAATAAAATAGGAGTTAGATTTTTAAAAGTGGAAGAATTAGATGATAGTTTTCCAATTCAAGCGGGAGTATTAAAAGGGAGTATAGGAAGTGGTGAGATATCAGGGAGAGAATTATTTGGTGGAGAAAGGACATTTACACCTCAATGGAATTTTTGCTTTGCAACAAATGATTTTCCAAATATAAACGAAGTGGACAATGGAACATGGAGGAGAATTATAATTGTCCCGTTTAATTCAAAGTTTGTCGATGATGAACCAACAGAACAAAATGAATTTAAAAATGTGGAAGGATTAGAAGAAGACATGTTTAAATGGAGACAAGTGTTCATGTGGATGTTATTAAACATATATTATAAAAAATATAAAAAGACAGGATTGAAAAATGCAAGACCCCAAGTAATTAAAAATTATACAGAAAATATTAAGAAAGAAGCAGATAAATTGATAAAATTTATTAAAGAAAATTATCAAGTGACGGATAAAATGAGCGATCAATTTACAATAAAGCAAATTAAAGATGACTTAGCAGATTGGGGAAGAACAAATTCAGTAACAAAAACAACAATGCAAGCGATAATGAAAAGACTAGTGATGCATTTTCAAACGGACAAAAGTGGGACAAAATATAAGGAGGGTATAGTTTACAAATTAAAATATAGAGGGCCTGAAGTGGAGAACGTAAAAGATGATGATAATGATAATAATGATAATAATGATTATAAAGATTATGAATAAAAAATTTATCGAGTAATCACGGATAATAATTTCATTGGGCAATTATGAACAATAAATTTATCGAGTAATCGCGGATAATAATTTCATTGGGCAATTATGAATAATAATTTCATTGAGTAATTATTTCATTATATTTTCATTATATTTCATTGATATATTATTTTATTTAACAATAATTAAATTTATGAATAAAACATGAAACAACCCATTCCTTCTACAATTATTAACACATTATAATTAATAGCGTAATATTTTAAAACACTATTAAATGTTTGCTTATGATTCCTTTTAATTATCAATTTAGAGTCATGTATTCTGCTCATATTTAAATGCCCAGATGGTTGATAACTTTCAGGTTTAAGAGAATAAGAGTAAATATATATGTTATTCGTGGGAATATTGCTATGATAATAATATGGTTGATATAATTTATAATAAGACGATTTCATTTCGGACATTCTATCTAACCCATTGATGGAAATAGTGGCGTGTGAAAATGAGTCACTGCTATACCCACCATAATGCGGAATGGTACAATTAGTGAAATTAAACCAATCATTGCCCTTTGGATAATTACTATTTGGGTAAGTTGAATCCGCCAGTTTCGTAACGTCAGTTCTTTGTATGATCCAAATTATTTCTTTTACTGGATTATTCAAAGATAAATCAAAAGTTCCATTGGAAGTAACAAATGAATGATCTCCAGAGAATTGTATCTGTTCTATAAGGTAACTTTGAGAAGTAGAGTAAAAGTGTTCTCTCTCTTTGTAATCGAGCAAAATTTGTTCAATCAATAGAGTAGCATTTATTTTAGGAGTTGTTAAAGGTTTTACACCTTTAACATTGGACACCCAACATTGATCAAATTTTCTAAAATCGACATGTATATAGACGTCACTATAATATAAATTAATCATTGGTAATGCCATTCCAATATTTTTACAAAACCAAAATTGCAAAGGAACATATAGTTGCATTTCATCTGAAAAAGTAGAAACTTGAAATGATTCAGATTCAACTTTACCAACCATTTTAAAATAACCATTTTTTTTACCAGGAGGCAAAGTTAACTCTGACCATATTTCCATCCACTCTCCATATTGTGTGTCTATTTTTTGACCGTTAATTTCAATCCACGTTGACTTAATTAACGCATGACCAATTGAATTAATCCATCCAAAAGATGAATAATTATCTATAAATAGTCCACTGCATTCTTGACATTCGCAATTTATTTCATAATTTTTATTTTCAAATTTATTGTATAATTTTTTTTTACACACAATGTTAATTTTATCCTTGTTCAATGATCCAAGATTGACGTTCAAAGTTATATGAGATATTAAATCAGCGCATTGGTTAATTTTACATGAACATGTTTTCCCAAAACCAGGTGAGTTGACGAATGGTTCATCAATAGTTTCGATGGAAAAATTGGTGTGGCGCCTATATATAGTTTGGAAGTATGTAATTTCTGGGTTACCGGTTAAAAACAAATCTTGTTCTCCAATCGCTATTAAATGAAGTAAAGCTCCACTTGGCATATTTATATAAATGATGAGAAAAATATTATGGTTTGCGTCCGAATAGAAATAATTTAGGCATAATTATAAATAAATGGAGCGTAAAACATTGCTGAGTCTTCATTTATTGTCTGATAAATCTGCTTCTAGTAATAACGATGATGCATCACTATTGTTAAACGGTGGAGCTACGATAAGGGGAAATTTAAAAGTGAATGGAAATGTGATATTGTCAGGATTAAAAGATGATGAAAATGACATGATAGTGTTGAAAGATTTAATTCCGAGTGAATCTATAGTTCACAGTTTAGGAAATAAAAATAAAAAATGGGAAAATATTTATTCTTCAAAAATGAATTCGACCATTTTAAAATCTGGGGAAATTTATTGTGAAGAAATAGATGTATCTCAAAAAATATGCATTGGGACAAATAATAATGGGATACCTCTAATGGAAGTGAGTGGATCGACAATAAAAATGAATGGACCGTTAGAGATTTTAGGTAAAATTATAGTCAGTGAAGAAAATGATTGTTTAATAATGTATGATCAAAAAAATAATCAATGCGCAAATATAATGTGTAATGGTTTAAAAATTGTGCCAGATATGTATGATATAAAAAACGATGTAAATGAAATAAACGTAACTTCAACAATATGTTTATTTCGAATGGAAAAAGAGTGCAGTGTTGTAAATATAAATATAAAAAATATAAATAATTTAATTTATAAATTTGTGATCGTTTCTTCTTCTTTAAATGAAAGGAAGTGTAAATTAAAAATAAAAAATTTGAGTTTTATGGTGGGAAAATTGTATGATTATGTTGAACTAATGTCAGGAATAAATAACGTTTATTTCTTAAGTGGAAGAAGTCCAATCGAAGAGAAATAACGGAGATAAATAAAGAAGATCAATAACGAAGAAAAATAACGGAGATAATAAAGAATATTAATAAAGAAGATCAATAAATTAAATAAATGTCGTGTTAAAATAGACAACGCTTATTGCAGATAACCAATAATATATGTTTTGATTATAACTAAATAATATTTTATCCTTGTAAATTATAAATTATAAATTATAAATTATAATTATGGTATTATTACTTTTTGACATATTAAAAAAAAAAATAAATTATGTTAAACAAAGTAAAGTGATAAGTGACATTTATTATTTGAAAGCTAGATTACCAACTGTTAAAGAACTAAAAAATTTTAATGATTTTGATAAAAATAGTTTAGAGTATCAAAAATACATAGCCAATGGTAACTATGAAAAATTTATCAGATATTTAAAAAAAGAGATATCGAGAATAGATGATAAAATACCTTTGTATGATTTAGTTACAAAAAATATGTATATAGTAGACAGAGAAAATATTTATAACAGAGTAATTTATCAATATTACAGATTCCCAGATGAGAATTTATTGAAACAATTGGAGAAGAAAAAAAATATAATGTCAACCTTAGTGGAAAACCTTGTCGAAAATAATAATGACGTCGCGTCAAGAGATCCCTCTGGGATTTCTACTTTAGTGCCGAAAAAAAATATGGAATATGATAAACTTCAAAAATGTATATTAACGAAAAGAGAACTGAGAAAGTTAAACTTAATGTTGCAATTTATGGACAATTATAATTTAGATGTATTAGAGAAGACGTACGTAACAACATTTTATTATTATTCAAACGAGGTGGGAAAAAATATAAGTATTTGCGAAAAACCATCGTTTGATCCAGAATACAAACACACAAAACCATATTACACGAGGAGTGAACTTGTAAATTTAGCTTTAAATATGAAAATAATGACCATCGAAAACAATGACGAATTAAATAAAAGTGTAGATGATAACGATAAAAACACTGAAACCAAAATATTAAAAAGCATTTGTAAAAAAGTGAAGGAAAACGACATATCGTCAGATGTAATTAAAAAACACGAGATACACATAATAGATAATAAAATGATTGGATTGATACAATATTATTCTTTACAAGGAAGTTTTTTTATAAACAGTTATATGAGATTTTTGATGCCAGGATTAGAATTGTACAAAGACATTGACAATGAAAAAAATATACAAAAAGTGTGGGAATTAATCAGAACATCTCCCAAATTTGATAAGAATTATACTGTTTACAGATTTATAAGCGAAGATAAACATTTAATAAATTTAAATGTGGGGGATATCTACGAAGATTTTGGATTTATGAGCACGACAAGAGATCCATTTTATAGGTCAGATACTTATGAATTTGGATTTATTTTGATGAAAATAAATTTACCTAAGGATGCTACCGGTTCCGGATTATGCGTAGAATCGATGTCTATGTTCCCAGAAGAGCAAGAAATTATCCTACCTCCATTTTGTAAATTAAAATTAATTAATAAGGATGAAAACACTCTTTATTATCACACTGATAAAGGATTCACATCATTATTAAAGAGAAAGTATGAATTTGTAATGTTGGAGAATTTAAATTATGATCACCATACGTTAATAAACGAAGTTAAGCAAATTAAAAAAAGGAAAGTTGTAAACTTAGAAAAAGTTGAATTCTCAAAATTAAAAAGTCACGAGTCATTAACAATATCTGAAAAAATACAATATTTTGTGTTGGAGTTTACGTTACCTTTGAACAAATGCAAGGCAAATATTGGCGATAAAGAATATATAATAAAATGCGAATGGTACGATTCTACTTCGGCTTATCAAAAATATTATTCCATGGTAACAGATGATGGATTTTCATTGTACTCAATAGAGGATGGACATATGATGTTTTTTATGGAAATCGGGAAAAAAATAAACGACGAAAGTTACATAGACGTAAATTATTATATGAAATATTCAACTTTTGGAGATAATATTCATATACCAGATGATGATTTACTGCAATTTGTATCAGATGTGGCGAATTATTTTGGGATAAAAAATGCCATAATTTATTCAAATTATAAATCTTACACAAGCGAACTAACTGAACTAACAAACAAAATCGGAAGAAAAAAAATAAAAAAAGACAAAGATGGGAATGAATTAAATGAACCAAATGAAAAAATGAAAAAATCAGAAGGGAATAAAAGTAGCCAAAATTATTGTGTGGATATTTATGAATATTTAAAAAATGGTAAAATAAGATTTGGAAATCATAAGTCGATATCACCTTTTTTCAGATATCGTGATTTAGACAAATTAAAATCGATGGATCCGACAACAATTCTATCAGAAGACGATAGCGACGAAATATACCAAATTTATAATAAAATTTATATAGAAAATTTTGGATTATCCAATCAAAATGTATCTGACTTTTATATATTTTTAGTTAGTTTAAATTGTCACTATGCGAGTTTATTATCGATGAAATTAACAAAAGTATTGAAAAAGAGGAATCCATTTTTAGTGGATTATTATTTTTTTGACATAGGGTCATTTAAAAATAAAAAAATAAATGGAAAAATAAAAGTTGCGAAAACAAATGAAGTTTTTTCCCAAAAAAATATGTATAGAAATGATCAAAAAGTTATGAGAGATGATCGGTTAATTCTCAGAAAAAAAATGTAAAAAATGAATTACTAAAATATTCAAGTATAAAAAATATTTAAACTGAAAAATATTTAAATTAAAAAAATATTATTGAAATAAAACCAATAACTAGAAGTATTTTATGATGAAATAATATTACACATATAATATGGTAGAAAAAAAAATAAACGTACATCGCGTTAAAAATGGAGATAAAAAGGAAATATGTGAAACAATAAATACAGTGTATGGAGAAAGCGATAATGTATTGATGGCTGATTCAAAAAGTCCATTTTGGGGGAACGTGTTTGATGAAGTAATTAAATCCGAAGAAAAAAGTGGCGAACATTCTAAAGAAAATATAGAAGAAACAGAAGATAAAAAAAATAAATTAAATCAAATGAATAAAAACGTTCATCAAAAAAAAATAAACAAGATGCATAACTGTAAGACAGATGATTACGATAAATTTGATAAAATATTGTTAACAATGATCATCATGATATTAGTTTTACTTATGATTCGTTTACATTACAGCAAAAGATAGGATGTGAAATACAATCGTCAACGTATTTTCTATTTAAGTTATCATTGTTCAAAGTCAACTCTAAAAAATCGATTAAATTTTTTGTTTGATCATTTGTCATGTCTACTGTGTGTTCTTTAATTTTACTGTGGATTAATTCTTCAATGTTTGTTAATGAATAATCATCGGGCTGCTTAGGAAGTCCGTTTTTTTTGAAAAATACAGATTTTCTTTTTGATTCTTTTAACATTTTTTCAGGGAAAAATCCAGTTATTTCTATTATTTTTTTAATATGGTCTCTATCTTTACTAATTTTATCATTGTATTCTGGAAAAAAGAGAACTTCATTGAAGATTATTTCATATAATAAACATCCTATTGACCAAACATCAACTCTATGATCAAAATTAGATAATAAGATAACTTCAGGAGCTTTATAATAACGAGTTTGAATATTATCATAATTAGAGGAAATGTCGCGACAATTCCCGAAGTCTGATAAAACGACTTTATTAATAATGCTGTTTTCGCAGGACTTTGAATCCTTGGCCATTTTTTTAATTTTAGTGGCAAGTTTATTATATTTTTTCGTATTTTTTTTATAAAATGCGATAAACTCTTTTGAATTTGTTTTTTTAATTAGATTATCATATTTACTTTTTTCATATTTAAATAAAATGTTTTCAGGTTTAATGTCTGTATGCATCATTTTCATTTGTTTAATTAATAAAGATAATGCTTTTAACGTTTGATGCACAATAATAACAGAATCTTGAAAAGATAATTTAGCCTTAATATTATTACCAATATTGTTCATCAAGTTTTCTTTTTTGTTGGGTTTTATAAAATTGTCATAAATAGATCCATCCATTATCTCAAATACCATACATAGTTGTTTTTCGCAATTAAAGTTTTCGAATGTAAAATGATCAACCATTTTACTCATGCACTGGTCAGTTGATAGTTTAATTTTACTCCCTTTTAATTTTTGTTTAGAATCTGAAATATTTTTTAATTGTAATAAAATAGACATTTCTTCTTTTGCTGCGTCTTCATCTTCGGTATTTTGAACTTTCATGGCGTAAAATTCAAATTTATTATCTCCCTTATGTTTCAAGTCACAGCATAACCACACAATGGAAAAAGCTCCATCTCCAATAACGTCAATCATCAAATATCTTCCGTTCAACAATAACCCCTCAAGATCATCAAATTCTTCGTCAGATAAAGGTGAATCATAATCGCTATCACTCATTTTTAAGTATCTATGTTAACAAGTAAAATTATATATTTATGTATATGATCGCATTAAATTTTAATTGAATAGATCATTAACCATTTCTTCTTTTAATTTAAAGTTTTTATCAATGCCTTCTCCAATGGAACTTTCAAGATAAGTTTCCGATTTATCATAATTGTAGTCATTATCATCGTCGTCTTCATCGTCATCTTCGTCCTCATCTTCGTCCTCGTCATCATTCTCATCCTCATTATCATCATTATTATCATCCTCGTCGTTGTACTCATCGTTATAATTATTCGATCCACAACTGCTATATTCGCTATTTATCGATGGCGTTGCATCCTTGTTAAAATCATCTCTATCGCGGTTATCATTTCCTAAATCATCATTATCTTCATTGTCATCGTCATTATTCAAGTCATCATTATGATCGTCATCATTATCTTCATTGTCATCGTCATTATTCAAGTCATCATTATGATCGTCATCATTATCTCCACCATTTTTCGGCTGCGTGGCATCATTTTTCAATTGATTTAATTTTATCGTTTTAAGTTGTTCCATTTTTCTCTTCATAAAAATATCTTCATCATCATCCAATTTAGGGTAAATATCACTGTCGGAATAAGCGTCTTCGATATATTCCTCGAACATATTTTTAAATATTAAGTATGACTCTTCGCAAGATTTATTAAGGTCTCCATTATCATTCATTATTTTAAATACTGGATATTTATCAGCAAACAATGAAGGAATAATAAAATTATCATCGTCATATATTTCAATGTATTTATCTATATCATCTTTAATTTTAAAATATACTGATATGTCACTTTTATAAATTCTAAATTCGCTTTCTTCTTTTTCTTTTTTAATTCTTTTCTCTCGTTTTAATGATTCTAACTTTTGTATTTTATCTGATAATTCTTTTTTTCTTAGGTCCAATTTTTTTTTTTTATTTTTAATAACTAACCTCATTAATTTTTTTTTATTTGGAGATGGCTCTTTTTCGTTTTTCCGTTCGTTAACTTCTGATTTTTGATTAAAATTAACGGTGTTGGGTTTTCCAATTTTAGTTATTTTGGGAGAATTTTGTTGCCCACAGTGGGGAATAAATTTATTTGTATTTTGGGCAGGATTTAAATTGAGGAAGTTTTTAATTTTATCAATTATAATTTTAGAAGTTGGATCAATTGTAAAATGGGAATTTACTAATTTGAACTCTCTCAAATCAAAAAATATTTTTCTACTATTTTGGAAGGATGATAAATAATTAAATTTTTCCCCTTCAAGAGAAACCAATATATAAATATTGTGATTTTCAAAAGGCAAAGGATTACGAACATGCTCAAAACCAAATTGTTTAGATATAAATAATGATTCATATATCGTTTCTAAATATTCGTGAAACGTGTGTATAAAATCACAAGATGATGTTTGATTATTAACATTTCTGAGCTCGTTGATTAAAATATATCGTGTGGACATTTTAAATGAACAATTGAAAAATAAATTTCAATTTTAACACAGTTAACAAATTATCAAAAAATAATATTATATAATATTATTAAATGACAAATCAAGTGAGTATAATTTGTGTTTTTACAATGTGTTTGTTAGGATGCGCGTTTGTTTATAAAACAGAAGGGACAATAAATGTTAAAAATTCAATTTGCATTTTTATTATATCCGTACTTGTATGTTTTTTATTTTATAAAGATGATCAAGTAGAAAATATGTCAAATTTAGTTTATTATGGTTTTGATCACGATGGAAATAAACAATGTTATGGATCATATAATATTCCAAAAAGAGTTAGATTGAACAACGTAGAATCTGATTTTTCCAATACTGGTTTAATGTTTAATAATGATTCTCCGATTTACGCAAACGCAAAAAGGAACGGTTTGTGTGGAGGAAATAAATCTTACAATTTAGTAGGAGATGCTATCGAATTTGGAGTAAATAATGATCTCGAAAATCAACATAATAAAAATATAGTGTGGTCTCCTCATACTCATTATGGTAAAAATAGATCATATATGAATTGGGTAATGACAAACTCAATTTAAAATGTCGCGTCAATAAATAATCTTCATTTATTTATTTCTATTTCAGCGCCGAAAAATTGAAATCCTGCGAGAAACACAATTAAATTGTGTTTCTCGCGATTACATTTTTTTAAAGTGTCCTTAAAAGGACACTTTAAAAATTGAAACATTTTTTTAAAAAAAAAATTGAAATTATATCATAATAACGAAAAAGATAATTAAAAAGTCAATAATAATATAATTAAAGTATTGTAAAAAGATGAGCAATAATATTGAGAAAACCATCAGTGAATACAACGCAATGTTAATAAAAAAAGTAAAATTAACGGATGAAATGACTTTAAATAGAAAAAATTTTTTAAATTCCAGTTCTTTAAGTTTCGGAAAATGTGATTCTTATTTTCAATCAATAATTGAAATGTTTGGGAGAGAAGCAAAAGTTTTAAAAGATAATAATCAAAATGTTTTTAAAATAGTGGAAAGATGCCTTCAAAATATAGACAAGATTAATCAATCAACTATTAAAAAAAGCGACGCAAATTGCAAGGATTTGGATTTTGATGATGATGGAGAAATATTCAACAATGGTAAAATATCATTTTTAATAAAAAAAATGGAGATTTTAAATAAAATATCTGAAGAAAGAAACTATTTTATAAATTTTAATAATGGCAGTTTTGCAAAATGTAATGAATATTTTCAAAAAATAATGAGCATGTTTTTAAATGAGTCAAGCGAAATCGAAAAAAATTATTTGGAAACTGTTAAAAATATGGAGAAAATTTTGTCAGAAATAGAAAAAATTAATTCAGAATCGAATGAACTAAAATCAAAAGAAAAATTAATTCAAAAAGAAAAATGGGAAGATGATTATAAAAGGTTATTAATGTCTAAGGGAGAAAAACTAGGAAAACTTTCTAAAGAAAGAGAGTCGTTCATAAATAGTAATTCAAATAATTTTCATAAGTGTAGCCAATATTTTAACAAAATTATGGGAATGTTTTCAGAGGAAGCAAGTGACCTTGAGAAATACAATGATCAAATGATTAAAGCGGTTAATGAATGTGCAAATAATTTAGAAAAAAACGCAAACGATTTAATGATGGTCAAATTCAATGAGTCAAATCCAATGATAAAAATAGCTGAGGATAGTGAAAAATCGTTTAACGTTTGCAAAAACGAAGCTGATGATAACAATAAGTTGTCTAAAAAAAATAAAATGAAAGATTCAACACCTAAAAATTTAGAGAAAGATAAAATTGAAAAAGAAAAAAAAGAAAAAAAAGAAAAGGCTGAAAAAGAAAAAGCTGAGAAAGAAAAAGCTGAGAAAGAAAAAGCTGAGAAAGAAAAAGATGAAAAAAAGAAAGCTGAGAAAGAAAAAGTTGAGAAAGCTGAAAAAGAGAAAATAGATAAAATTGAAAATGGTAAAAGAGAGAAAGCTGAAAAAGAGAAATCCGAAAAATATATAAATGTAAACAAGGTAACTCCAAATAAAAAAGCAAAAACTGCTCCAAAAAAAGCTCCAAAAAAAGAACCTAAAATAGTAAATAAAACGGCTCCTAAATCTAAATCTAAAGATGAAACTTCAAAATTATCAGTAAAAAATGACAAAAATGTGGACAATGAAAATTCAAAGGAAATTTCAATTCAAAAATATAAACTAAAAAACAACGAAGAAAAAGTTATAAAACTTAATAATTCTAATAATTCGGATGAATTTAGCAATGAGGAATCTAGTAGTGACGAATCTAGCAGTGACGAATCTAGTAGTGACGAATCTAGTAGTGACGAATCTAGTAGTGACGAATCTAGTGGAAAATCAAGTGGAGAATCAAGTGACAAATCAAGAGATAGTAAATTAAATGCTGATGATTCAAGTGATGATTCAAGTGATGATTCAAGTGATGATTCAAGTGATGATTCAAGTGATGATTCAAGCGGAGATGAATCAGATGACGAAATTTTAAACAATTGGACTGACAAAAAATTAAATCCAAAAACTAAGGAAAATAAAAGTTCTAGTTCCAGAGCCAACGTCGACTCAAAAAGTAATAAAAATGAAACTCCAAAAAACAAATGAATTTGCGATTTATGATTTTTTATTTTTTATTAATTAAATTGCGTTTTAAAAATTGAAATAAAAAAGATAAAGATAACTAGATTATTAAAATATAAAAATAACAAGAGATAAAAATGTCATCAAAAGGTAGCAATCGAAACTCGGAAACGCAAGCTTCTCCTTTAAATTTGCTAGAAGGAGATAAGTTGAATTTCTCAGTGATTGATAATATATCAATTGATCAAATAGGAAAAATTAATTTAGATTCATTATCATTTAATGATAAAAAAAAATTATGGAACGCTTATAAATCATTTTATCCAAATGTTCAAACAAAATATGTTTATTACGCATTGTGTTTAAAAAAAATAACAAGCGTTTTAATGGTTCTCCAAAATGAAATTGAAAAATGTGAAAACTTAAAATTAGAAGAAGGCGAAAATTCACCATCATTAATTGATGATGATATAATTATTAAAAATAACGATGTGTCTTATAATGATGATGATGATGATATTAATCCATCAGTGGAAGAAATAGGCAAAAACGGTTATCCAGAATTTAAAGATTCCAATGAGGGCGAAGTAATAAAAGAAAAATCCAAAAAGACAATTGTGAAAAAGAAAATTATAACCAATGAATGTGAAAATTCAGAATTAAAAAAAAAGGAACCATCTCCAAAGGCTAAGGCGACAGTCAAACCAAAAGCCAAACCAAAAGCTAAAGGAAAAAGCGAAACTAAAGTAATATCTAGCCCAAAACCAAAAGCTAAGGCTAAGGCTAAGGCTAAGGCTAAGGCTAAGGCTAAACCTAAAACAAATGCTAAGACTAAAGCATCAGATGAATTAAAAGAAGACAGAGAAAGTGACGATGAAACCAACTCAAATTCAGAAGACAACTCTGAATCAGATTCAGATTCAGATTCAGGCTCAGACTCTGATTCTGGTCCTAACTCAGGTGAAAAAAAAATCCAAAAAAATTAAGTTCTAAATAATATTTTAGTCAAGTTCCAAACAATATTTATAAGTGACATTCTTTATATTTATAAGTGACATTCTTTATATTTATAAGTGACATTCTTTAATGATGTCCCAAAATTCTTCATCCATATTATTAAGTATGGAGAATATTGAATTTAAGTATCCTTCATTATCTTTTTGTTTTTTATCCAATGTTGAATCATAGCATGATTTATACAAATTGCAAACGCTTGTTAATTTGTCAACATTCCAAAAAATTTTCATCTTATCGTAACTTAAAGAATTTATTTTATCTTCAGAAGAAAAAATATTTTCAAGGAACCAATTTTTAACATAAATACCACTGCATCCATCCATTAATATGTTTATTATAAATTGCAAACATGGAACAACATTACCATCCTTATATGTTTCTTGTAATTTTTTTAATCTATTGCATGCATATTTACAAACTGTGATTACTGCCGATTTAACATCATAATAATTTACAGGAAGATAGATATTGTCATTTTTATTTGTCACATTTTTAATATCATTCGTTTTATGAATGTTATGATCGTTATTATTGTTATCATGAAACTGATATTATTTTTGGACGGATAATTTAGGATAAGTGCCATAATTTGAATTAATAATATTGTTTTCTTTAAAAAATGTATGACTAGACTCTTTTATTTTTAAATCGTCATATTTTTGATCAAGATTATCATTGGTAGAGTGACTGACAACATTTTTAGGAGAATGATCTGGCCTTTAAAACAATATTAAAGTGTATAAGTTGACTTATATTAAATATTTGGTTATTTTTTGATACATTTTCGCAAATTTTAATTTTTCCAGTTGATGAATCATTAATTAAATACCATCCAATAATCCTAATAACTGCGAAATACAATATCGTCAAGATAATAACTTCTGGCAAATCCTTGATAAGAGCTTGGTTTTTGTAAATATAATATGGAAGGAAAAATAGGATTTTTTTTTTTCGAGAAAAACAATAATATTATGTTTTTCATAGTTGCATATTTTATTGGGTCACTTAAAAAATTGAAAAAAAATATATTTTATATTAAGGGATAATTGTTAACATTTAAATAAAAAATAAATAACATATAACAATAAATTAACAATAATGGAAAATATATCAATGCAAGATATAAACATAAAAAATTTATTAAGTGACCCAATAAAATATGTAGAAAAATTATCAACCGGGAAATTAGTTGATTTATTAAAAATATTGTCTTATAAATATTTTAAAACAGAGGGCCAATTAGTTCCTGACGATACTTATGACATTTTGTTAGATTATTTAAAATTGACTGATCCAAATAATGAATATTTATCAAATATAGGTTACAAGGATAAAGATGATGTAAAACTACCATATTTTATGCCAAGTTTAAATAAAATAAAACCGGAGAAAATGAAAGATGAAAAATCAATGGAAAAATGGAAATTAAAATACAGTGGCCCTTATGTAATAAGTGATAAATTGGATGGGGAGTCAGGGATGATTATTAAAAAAGGGAAACTAGTTGATTTTTACACGAGAGGAGATGGAGAATATGGAAAAAAAAAATCGTATATATTAAAATATATTGAGGATGGAAATTACCTAGAAAGGTTGAAAAATATAAAATGCGATTTTGTAATAAGAGGTGAATTAATAATGAGCAAAGAAAATTATAATAAAATAAAAAATATTTATAAAACATCAAGAGCAGCAGTAGTGGGAATGTTATCCAAAAAAAGAAGCGAAATGGATAAAATGAGCGAATATTTAAATTTAATTAAGTTTGTTCCGTATTCTTTGATAGATACAAAAGATAATAAATCAACAGGATTAGAAATTATATCAGAAAAATTATGTTTAAAGCCAGTTCATTATGAGGTATTTGAAAAAATAACCAGTAATATTTTAATAAAACATTTGAAAATTAGAAAAAATGAAAGCGAGTACGATATTGATGGAATAGTGATAGATGATAATAATGAAAATTATATTTTGACAAATAAAAATCCCGATAATGCATTTGCTTTTAAAATAATATCAAAAGAAAACGTGGCGAAAACAGAAGTGGTAGATGTAAAATGGGAAATAAGCAAGGATCATTATTTTGTGCCAGTTGCGTTGGTAAGACCAGTTACTATTGAAGGTAAAACGATTAAGAAGGTAACATTAAAAAATTTTAGATATGTCAAAGAAAAAGAAATAGGGCCAGGGAGCGAGATATTAATAACTTTTTCAGGAGATGTGATACCTGAAATATTGGAGGTTCTTAAAAAGTCAGAGATTAAATATCCTATTTATCCTTTTGTATTAAATAAATCAGGAGTGGATATAATGTTGGATGTTTCAAAGTTGGACGAAGAAAAATTTTGTGAAGAAGTGAATTCAAAATCACTAGAATTAGATAATCTAGATTCGAACATAAGAAAAATAATATTGGCAAAAAGGATAGCGCATTTTTTCAAAACAATAGGATCAAAAAATTTATCCGATAGCATAGCAGAGAAGTTGGTAGATAAAGGATACGATAATGTAATTAAAATTTTAAAGGCTGATCGGGATAAAATAGCCCAAATAGATAGATTGGGGGAAAAATCAGTTGATAAAATTTATGAAAATATTTTTAACGCTTTGAATGAGTCAAAATTATCTTCAATAATGGCAGCCTGTAATGTTTTTAAGAGGGGAATAAGTAAAAAGAAGTTAGAAATTGTGACAGAAAATATCCCAAATATTTTAAATGTGGTTCCAGATTATAATGATCTGATGAAGTTAAAAGGATTTAGCCACAAAACAACAAGTCAATTTTTAGAAAATTATGATGATTTTCTGGAGTTTTTTAAAGAATTGGAAAAAATAGATGGGTTAGAATTTAGCAGATTTTATGAAAGCGATGTCGCAGCAATAAAAATATGTAAAAAAGGAATATTTGATGGAAAAAAAATTTTATTCACAGGACACCGTAATGGAAATATTCGTAATTTTATAGAGGAAAATGGAGGAATAATCATGAATGCTTTCTCCAACAATATAAACTTATTGGTTTACAAAGAAGAGAGTAACGATAGTAAATATGAGAATTCACTGAAAGCGGGAATAGATATGATATCAATGGCAAAATTTATTGAAAAATACATGTAATCTTCGCATTAAGTCTTGAAAAATTGCAAAAAGTGAATTGATAATTTTTAAATGGATTTTATTATGTAAATGGTTATTTTTTTTGTTTATAAAATTATACAAAAATGATATTTGATACAAACGAAGAAGTAAAAAATATTTTGCTAAAAGTTGGAATGTTGAACGTTGATAAAAATATATCTAGAACAAAAGCTTTTGATGATCAAGCAAGATATAATAAGCAAGGAATATTAAGAAAAATATTATCAGAGAAAGATGGTAAAAAAGAATTTTCATATTATCACATAAAAGACCAAAAAGAAGCGAACGAAAAAGATTTAGACAGAATAAAAAAATTACTAATACCTCCTTCTTGGGATGATGTTTGGATATCATCAGATTCATCATCTTTAATTCAAGCGACTGGTATCGATTCAAAAGGGAGAAAACAGTATAGATATACAAGTTCACACACGTCTGAAGCAGAAAAAAAAAAATTCGCAAGGCTTTACAAATTTATAGGATCAATGAGTAAATTAGATAAGGTGATGGAAGATCACTCTAAATTAAATTTATTGGCAAAAGAAAAAGTGATTCAAACTATGCTCTCAATAATAAAAAAACTCCACATAAGAGTAGGAAAAGAGGTTTATGCTCGTAAAAATAAAAGTTACGGTATAACCAGTTTGAGAAAAAAACATTTAAAAATAATTGAAGAAAATGAGGGGAAATACGCGAAATTAAATTTTAAAGCGAAATCTAAAATGAGAGTAACATATGCTATAAAAGATTTAGATATAATTAATCACATAGAAGTATTAATGAAACTAGATGGCGAAAGGTTATTTCAATATGTAGATGAAAATAATAAGTTAAGAATAATATCAGATGTGGACTTGAATCAATATATTCAAAAGTATATGGGAGAAGAATTCACAGTTAAAGATTTTAGAAGTTACGCTTCAAATTTTTATTTTATAAAGGCATTATTAGATGAAACTAGAAAGAGGATACCGAATACGAACAAAAAAATAAAAAAGAATATTTTAAATGCGATCAAGAGTACAGCTTATCACCTTAGGCATACGAAAGCGATAAGTAAAAAATCGTATATTTTAGAATATGCGATAAATTTGTACAGAGTAAATCCTAAATTTTATATTGATAGAAAAAACGAAAAAAATATAGATGCGATTGTCCTAGAATTGTTAAATATGTACAAGGAAGATACCAAATTGTCAAAAAATAATAAAAATTAAATAGTGAAGATAATAAAGAGTGAAAATAATAAAGAGTGAAAATAATAAAGAGTGAAAATAATAAAGAGTGAAAATAATAAAGAGTGAAAATAATAAAGAGTGAAGTTTTTATCATTTTCCAACATTATAATATATGCCCAAATTTTATAATATAAGTTATATTTCGCCATTTGGAAAGCATAGTTTTAATAGCGATAGTAATTATTACATTGTGATAATATCTTATCTTCCACCGACCCAAACTTTAACAGTAATTAAAGTGAACGATGTAAATAATGTAAATGAAAAAAACAGAGCGTGTGTTATAAATAAAAGTTGCGAAATTTCGAGCACATATTTTAAAGTAAATTTGTATGAGGAAAATTTAATAACAAAACGAATGAATTTACTGTTAACAAATACTTTTTCAACAAAAAATTTCGATCAATGGCAAACAGAAAGAGTAATGTTGCACCGCCGAATAAATTCATTTTTATATTCACCAAATACGAAGAATATAAACAAAATAAAAAATGAAAACATATCATCGTTCATGTTAGAAGAATTCGTAAATTACGAATATTACGAACCAAATAATTTTTGCTTATTATTTTCATCAATTTCACACAAACCTAAATATGATGCGTTAAAACCATTTATTATTAATTTCAAAAAGGAACAAAGTTTAAATAATTTAAGTATGAGAATGGTTTATTCAAGATATTCTAAAATAGCTTTTTTAGAAACAAATATGTTTAAGGATCATGATAAAATATATTTGGACAACAACATTTATGATTGTCGTGGGAAAATAAATTTATTTTTAATATTGAAAAATAATAACAACAAGTTTAACCAAAATTTGTTAGACTCGAGAAGTTTATTTAGATATACAAAAATGAACGAAATTAATTTTTTAAAAACAAGGGAAATCAAAAAAAATATGAGAACTTTTACGATTGTTGAAAGTGGAAAAAAGGAAACAATACTGTGTCCATCAGATAATAGATTAATGGGATTTTATTTGAATAAAAAAGAAAATTTGATGAATTTATTTGGGAAAATTTATGACACAGTAAGATTTGTAAAAAACACAACTAATGTAAATATGTCAATAATCAAATCAGGATTTTTATCGAGAATGAGTTATAACGATAATAAAATAATATACATGCCTTTGAATGGAAATTTAATAAATGTGAATAATTATTTGACTAAAAATTTAAACGTAACCACATTTAATTTAGTCAATGAATACCATATTAGCCATTGTCAAAATGAGAGAGATTATTGGTCCGTATTTAATGGAAATTATATGACAAAGATGTCTCGGCATTATCCAGAATTGATGAAAATGCAAGATGTTAATGAAATGTCAACGTTAAAATTTTCAATCTTAATTATCAGGAAACTTCACAATGAAGATAATGAAGATAATTTATTTATTTCGAATAGTCGCATTATAAATTATTTAGAAAAAAACAAGGGTAATATTTGCAACGAAAAATATGTATGGATAAACAAGGGAGAAGAATTATGTAAATTAGTGGACGATGATTGTTATTTATTATTTTTAACAAATCAAATAACAGAGTTTGACCCAGATATTTATGAGCACATGGTTTTAGAGAGTAAACTTGAATGTTATTTGAAATGTAAAGACACAGTCGGGAAAATTTAAACTTTTATTAAAATAGAAACAGTTGAATAAGCTTGAACAGTTTTAATTTCTGTAAATGAACAGTTTTAATTTCTGTAAATGAACAGTTTTAATTTTTTGCAAAATTATGACCACAATAGGAATGATCGTTAAAATTGAATGAGTTAATTTAACGCTAGAAGATACAAAAATATGAAAAAATAAATTCATGTTGCGATTAAAATGATTGTTTTGTCCAAAAATTTATCCCTAATTAATATATACAGTAATGCCAAATTATACAATACCTTCAGAATGGGGTCCAAACTTTTGGTACACCATGAGATGCATAGCATTTAATTATCCAGATAATCCAACGAGAGAAGAAAAGACACATGCAAAACAATATTACACAATGTTGCAATATTTACTTCCATGTAAAAATTGCAGAAAAAGTTATGCTCAAGATTTAAAAAAATATTCAATTGATTCATCATTGAAATCTCGGAATTTGCTTATGAATTGGGTAGAAAAAATACATTACTCCACTAAACAAAGAATAAATCAAGAAAGAAATAAGGGTGCACCTCAGTTAAAAAAAATAACAGATGAGAAAGTGAATGTAATAAAAACACAAAGAAATTTAATTACAATGGTGAATAATAAAGAAGAATCACCATGGAGACAAATTAACCGTAAAGTAATAAATCAATCAGAAATAAAAAACAATATAAAACAGAGAAAGCAAATATCAAATAATGAACAAACAATGGCAAAACCAAATGTGAGGAAATTTATATTTGATAACATAGAAAAAAGGAATTTGAATAGCGCAGGAACAAAATCATCTTCGATTGAAAAAGATATATTAATTCAACAAAAACCGATGAAGAAAACAATGAATAATAACGCGCCTGTTCCAGAAATTCAAAATAATTTAAATATAAACATTGTCAGACAAGTGGACACAAATCATTCAGTAAAAACAAAAAGTAAATTAATTGATTTAAGTAAGAAGGCAGATTTAAGTAAAAATGAAAATAAAAATAATAAAAATAATAATAAAAATGATAATAATGCGAACGATGTGATATTTGAAAACTCTTTAAATTTGGGAAATAATGAAAATAGAAGAAAAAACACAATAATACTGAACAAATCAGTAAGAACAAGGATATCTCAATCGGGATATTTAAATGTTCAAAATGATTTAAACGTGAAAAATAGAGGATTTGAAAGATCAATGATAGGTAACAATGTTGTTTTAGTAAAGAGATGCAACTGTCGTAGTATTAGACGGTAATTGTTTTGCTTAAATTTCTCAGATAATCCGGACTGTGGCCTTTTAATAATGCAATATAATATGAAATTAATTGAAAGATAACAATGGATAACACTGGGAAAAAAGATTGATTTTGTGGTATTTTAATTTTAATATTGAATTTATCGTCCAAATCAACATCACTTATTCCAATAATAAATGCTTTTCTAGTTTTTAATTGTTCGGCAATACTCATATTTTTTACAAAATTAGAATCGTTAGGAATGATCATAAACACAGGATATCCATTGGTTAATAAAGAATATGGTCCATGTTTTAAACTAGAAGAACTGAATCCTTCAGTATGCATATAAGCAACTTCTTTTAATTTTAAAGAAGCTTCTTTAGCAATATATTGAGATGTACCTTTTCCAATAATAAATGCACTGTTGCAATTTAACAATATGTTCGAAATATCTTTACATTTAGAATTAACTAGATTAATTGTATTTTTCATGTCATGATGAAACATTCTTATATCTTGGATAAGTTTAATTCTTTTAGTGGCGTTGATGTCAGCATGTTGTGAAAACCAAACAGCAATCATGGAAAGAGCTATAACTTGACAAGTGAAAGCTTTAGTAGATGCCACTGAATTTTCTTTTCCCGCGTTTAAATATACTCCACATAATACGTCTCTGGCAATGTCAGAATCAACGACGTTAATAATACCAATGGTGAGAATAGACGCATTTTTGCAAATTTCTAAACAATCTCTTAAATCTTTAGTTTCTCCAGATTGAGACACCATAATAGCGATACTTTTTCTATTTTTAGGAATATCTTGTTCAGTGAATTCTGAACCATCGATGGCTTGGACAGAATCAAAATTACACAAATTTTTAAAATAATATGACGAATATAAACAAGAATAATAAGAAGTTCCGCATCCTAATAAAATAATGTGGTCAGTGTTAATCAATTGATCAGCATATCCCTCGAGTCCCCCTAAGCGAACTTGTTTATCATTTATAATTCTGGATCCCATTCCGATTGTCCTCAAAGATGCATCAGGTTGTTCCATAATTTCTTTTAATAACCAATGAGGATAAGTATTTTTAGAATTTTCTAATTCTTTTTGATAATCGCTAATTGGTCTTTCAACGTAAGTGTGAGTGCTGTCAAATACAATTCCATCTTTACTATTTTGTAAAGTGACAACATTGTGATCTTTTAAACATATATATTGTTTAAGATGATTACAAAATCCACTTTCTTCCGACGCAATCATGGCAAATTGATTATTTGAGTCTATCCCGATTAATAAGGGAGATCCTTGTCTAGTACAGAACAAATAGTCCGGAGCGCACGTTGACATAATAACTAATCCCCAAGTACCCTCCATAGTTATCAATGACTTTTCTATGGCGTTTTTAATCAATTGATCATGATCCGAATTAACATCGTTTTCTACGAGTAATTTATGATTGAAACTGATTAAATTAATAATAACTTCAGTGTCAGTTTGGGTTTTAAATTCAACTCCATTTTTAATTAAATATTTTTTGATAATTTGATAATTTTCCAAAATACCATTGTGCACAACGGAAAATTTATTTCTATAGCAGTTTATAGGATGTGCATTATTATTAGAAACTTCACCAACAACACTCCATCTACTGTGCATAATGCAAATATTAGTGTTGTTATGTTTGTGTAAATTATTTCTCAGTGAATCAATTGATAATTGATTTCCAACAGTGCAATATTTAGTAACTTTAAAATTGGACAAATCATCAGTAAAGCTACAACATCCAACTGAATCATATCCTCTATTGAGTAACATTTCTAACCCTTCGAATGAATAATTTAATCCGTTGAAGTTACCTATAAATCCGCATATACCACACATTCAAAAATAATAACTATATAAGATATTTAATTTTCATATTTAATTTTATAAAAACATGGACATGTTTGAAAACATAATGAAAAATGATAAATTTTTAGAATCAATAGTGGTTTTTTATATAATATCAATGTCTCCAAACTTAAACTTATTAACATCAGAAAGATTAAATGAAGAAATAAAAAATAACAGATATCTTCAACATTTAATAGGTTTTTTAACAATTTGTTACATTATAAGCACTTTAGACGTCATAGAGGGAGATAAAAAAAATGCAAAGTTACTATTTGCATCCGTAATAGCTCATATGTTTATTTTAATATCATCAAAGATGGATTCAAAATCAGGGATAATATTGATGATTTCGTTCGCTATTTATTATATTTTCATAAAAAAATCCAATTCCGAAGAGTTAAAATTAAACGAGGACAAATCATTGAACAAAAAAGAAAAAGAAAAAATAAAAAAATCTAAGAGAAGAATGACATATGGTTTTACAATTTTAATGTCAATAATTATGTTTTATTCTTGTTTTAAATATATGGGAAAAAAGCATGTTCAATATGGTGGTGGTTTTAATTTAGACAAATTTATTTTTGATAAAAGAAATTAAAATGTTAATTACAAGTGTTAAATATATCAATAACACTAAATTGTATTAAATTGCATTTAATTGCATTTTATTTCGAATCTTAAATATATAATTTTAAATTATATCAAATGAAAATAGGATTATGTGGTGTGGGTTTAACAGGGTCAGCGATGCTAAAAAGTTTAGAAAAAAAAGGATTTAAATTGCTTGAAAATTTATTTTTATACGATAAATTTAAAAAAGTATATGATGATGAAACATATCCAAATGGGAATTTAAATGATTTATATAAATGTGATCAAGTTTATTTATCACTTCCAACTTTATATAATGATGAAATAAAGGAATATGATAAAAAAAGCATAAATGACACAATTGAAAATTTTAATAATGCAAATTATAACGGATTGTTAATTTTAAAATGTACAGTTGAGCCAAAAGTAACTGAAAATTTGGCTTTAATATATCCCAATTTGAAATTAATTTACGTGCCTGAATTTTTATCATCTAGCACAGCATTTGAAGACTTTCATTATCAAAAACACACAATAATTGGATATACAACAACTTTATTAAGTGATAAAATAGATAAATTGGAGGAAATAAATTATGATAATTATTTATTGCAAAATTGTAATTCATTAAATAAATTGGTGAATTTTTATGAAACGTATTATCCAAATTCACGAATATCAATAACAGATTCAACAACAGCAGAAACCATGAAAATAAGTTGCAATTCATTTTATTCTGTGAAAGTTCAGTTTTTCACTGAAATTTATTTACTCTGCAATGATATGAATATATCCTATGGAAAAATGGTAAGTTTAATGCTAAAAAATGAATGGATAAATGAAATGCACACGATGGTTCCTGGAAAAGACGGTAACATAAGTTATGGTGGATTGTGTTTTCCAAAGGATACAAACGCTTTGTGCGAATTTATGAATAAAAATGACATCCCAAATGGTGTTTTGAAAAATTGCATATTGGAAAGAAATAAAATGAGAAAGGATAATTAATTACTCAAACTTAACAATTTGATTTAAATTAGATTGCAAGACAACATAATTTTTTAGTTTATCACATTTATCTTTTTCTCTATTAGCTTTCTCGTTATTTATGGTAATTTCTTTGTCACTTTTGATTTTATTTTTTTTTATTTTATTAATAAAATTTAAATTAATTTTATTATTTTCTACAGTGCTGCCAATTTTTTCACAAAGGAAATTAAAGTCTTTTTCGAAAATATTTGATAAAATTTTATCATCTTCATAATGGGCGTCATCATTGGTCATTTTAATATTATTGTGAATTTTATTAATTTTGTTCATGATACTGGAGTAATCGATTCCATCTTCATTATTGTAAAAATAATAATTAAAATTTTTTGTAGTATCGATACATGATAGATATTTTTCATCAACGGCTATGATTACTTTGCAAAATATTAATTCATAAACTTTGTATTTATCGGTGCAATTTTTATTAATAAAAAAAATATCACATTTTCTGTAAATAGATATTAGTTCCAAATAATTATTAATTTTTTGCGAGTTGTACATATTTTTATTAAAATCAAAATTATGTATTTCATTTTCGAAAATTTTTATTAGATTGATATTTACTGAAGGATTGTCGTTTTTAAGTTCTTTGATGCTTTCAATGATAAAGTTATTTTGATTAATGTTTTCTTTTTTCAGATGTCCAGAATTACCTTTGTAATCTAAGTCTAATAATATAGTTATTCCATCAGATAGTTTGCTGGGGAAATATAAGCTATTGTTGTAAGGAGGACGAATAAATCTTGAATTATTTCTTTGATGATGCTTATTGCAAAAAAAGAATACAAAATCATTACAAACCACATTTGTCATGGATATGATGATAATTGGAGAAATTTTAGATAAAAATTTATGATAATTGCAGTAATTCTTAAATCCGCTATAATCAGCATAAATGATAATATCCCAATTGTCTTTTCCAAAATTATTTTTAGAGTGAAATTTAGTGTTTACTTTGTTTAACATTTTTTTACCGCATGATAAAATATTAACAATATTATATTCCTTAATTTTTTTTAATTTATGAAAAATGATTGATATCGCAACATCAAAATTGGATGAAAAATAGTCATTTTCTTCAAAATTATTTTCGATAAGTTTATTGGAAATAAATAAAATGTTAATCATTTTCTTTTAATTTATATTGATATAAAGGTTTAATAATATTCACAAATTATAAAAACTCATCCTAAAAAATTTCACTTTAAAAATGTCAGACTCAACAACAGCGACAACAGTAACGACACCAACAACAGCAACAACAGCAACAACAGCAACAACAGCAACAACAGCAACAACAGCAACAACAGACATGAGTTCAACTGACAACGTAACATTGAATTCAAATAATTCAAATAATCCAAATACTTCAGATGGGAGAGAAAATGTTGAAGATAGAAGAAACAGAACAAGAAAAGAAATAATTAATGAATTATTGGGTTTTGATAGAACTTTGGTTAAAAATTCGTATGAAAATGGTCTCGTGTCTAAGTTAACAAACGAACAATTGTTGCAGGTAATTATTACAAGGGCCGAAGAAAGTAAAAATATTGCATATGAAAAAGGTTGTGGAAGTATTATTTTGAGAACGAATGGAGTATCATCAAGACCTCTAAATTTTAATAGAAATTATCAAAATAAAAGATATTATCAACCAAATTATTACGCAAGTTCAAACGCAAATAACGGAGGAAATAATAATGTTCAAGGTCAAGGTCAAGGTCAAGGTCAAGGTCAAGGTCAAGGTCAACAACGACAACAATATCAACAATATCAACAATATCAACAACAACATCAACTGCAAATGTCCCAAAATAATAAAGTGTCTCACAATAAAAAACAACATTATAAAAAACAACATAACGTGCAATATGAACCAAGTGAAACATTAGTTTAAAACATTAGTTTAAGATGAGCACCAAATAATGATAATGATAATGATAATGATAATGATAATGATAATGATAATTATAAATTAATTTTTTTAAATTTTTTTGAATTTTATTGATCCTAACTTTTTAGCTTTGGAAGATAATTTAATTTTTTCTATGTTAGCCATCTTTTTTAGTTTTCGTTAATTTTTTACCTCATGTTTATTAAAATTTGAGATAATTGTTATTTTACCACAACAATTAAACTTATTTTTTACGTTTGAGATATATATATAATGAAAGAAAAATATCCAAGTGTGTTAGATGATAATTTTTACGATGATATGTCAAAAATATATAAAGATTACAAGGTTCCAAAAAAGCCAAAAACATTTGACCAAGTTTGTTTTCCAAAAGAATATAAAAAACAAGTTCAACAAAAATTTTTAGGAAAATTTATCAATCCATCGACTCCTTACAAGGGAGTTTTAGTCCTTCATCGAATAGGAGCCGGCAAAACATGCACTGCAATATCGGTCGCAGAAGAATGGATAGGGAAAAGAAAAATAATTTGCTCAATGCCTGCTTCTTTAAAAGGGGGGTTTCGAAATGAAATAAGAGGAAGATGCACAGGAGGGAAATATTTATCAAAAGAAGATGAATTAAAATTAAAAGAGGTACATCCATCATCATTGGAATATAATGAAATAATTGAAAAAAGTAATAAGTTAATAGACAAAAATTATTTAATTATGTCACATAATAAGTTAATAAAAGAATTGGAAACAAAAGAATTAAAATTGAATAACACATTATTGATAATAGATGAGATCCAAAACTTAGTATCGGAAAGTGGAACAAATTATAAAATTTTGTATAATTCGATTAAGAATGCTCCCAGAGATATAAGAATAGTACTGTTAACAGCAACTCCAATGTTTAATAAACCTGATGAATTTTCTCTAACTTTTAATTTATTGAAACCGGTTGAAGAAATGGAAACAGGAAAAGAGTTTCAAGATAAATATATTGACGTGAAAATAAATAAAAAAGGAAAAATAAAAAAAGAAATGAAGAATAAGGAAGAATTTGAAGATAAAATTAGAGGATATATATCATATTTTGCAGGAGCTCCACCGCACACTTTTCCAGATAGAATAGTGAAATATGTATCTTGTAAAATGAGTGATTTTCAATATAAAAGTTATTCAACAGTAATGAGAGGAAATTCAAATGATCAAACGAAAACTTTTAAAGAAGGTCAAATTTTAAATTTACCAAATGATTTTTTAATAGGCTCAAGGATGATGTCAAATGTGTCTTTTCCGGATAAAAAGATAAAAAAAGATGGTTTTAAAAGTTTCAGCGGTGAAATAAAATCAGGAAAAACGATATCGGGTGAATATTTAAAAATGGAGAATTTAAAAAAATATTCGATAAAATTTTACAAAATAATAAATAAAATAAGTTTATCAAAGGGGACAGTTTTATTTTATTCAAATTTTAAGGAATATGGAGGAATAAAAAGTTTTATAAAAGTAATAGAAGCTTATGGTTATTCTGATTATTTAGAATACGGTGAAGGAAAAAAAAGATATGGTGTAATATCAGGAGATTACAATGATAGACAAAAAGATGAAATAAAAAACGTGTTCAACAAAACAGATAATAAAGATGGAAATAAAATAAAAATATTAATATTGTCACCTGCATCCAAAGAGGGTTTTTCAGCTTTCAACGTTCAGCAATTTCACATATTGGAACCTAATTGGAATATATCAAGGTTGGATCAAATAATAGGAAGGGCCGTGAGATATTGTTCTCATAAGAATCTTCCAATGGAAGAAAGAATAGTAAGAGTGTATATTTACGTAGCAACTCACCCATCAGAAAAAGAAACAGTTGATGAATACATGGTTAAATTATCAAATGAGAAGCAAAAATTAATAAATGAGTTTGAGGATTCGATAAAGAAAGCATCGATAGATTGCCGACTGTTTAAAAATGCGAATAAACTTCACAGTAATAATCCAGGATCAATAAAATGTTATTAATCAAATGTCGTGTCTACACAAGAATATAAATAGTTTTATTCATAATTATAACAAAATGAATATAAATCACATTCTTTTGGTGGCGATATTTATATTAGCATTTGTGGGGTATTGTCAATATCAAAATGAGCCGTTTGTTAGCAACGTCAAAAATAAAAAAAAGAAAATTAATAAAAAAAAAAACAAAAGTCGAAACAGTGTCCCAAACGTAGATAATATAAGTCAGTTTAGCATAGAGTCGTCAACTTCTCAAAATGGAAAAGTAGCACCTGTAAATTTAGGGGACGAATCATTATATGATGAAAATATAAGTAAATCAGACGGAACAAATATGATGACATCTTTGAGTTTTTTCGAAAATTCTGATGATTCAGAAAGCATTGAGTATTAAAAAAATTAAAAATAGAAAAATAAAAAATAAAAAATAAATAGACTTAAAAAAATGAGTATAATAGATAAATATCACAATACAAATAAATTCAAAAGCGAAAAAACAAAGACCAATAACATACAAAATAAAATGGCAGAACACAGAAAAGAAACACTTGAAATTAACTCAAATGTCATTAAGTCAATGATTGTAGATTATGGTGAAAGAAATAATATGGTTGTAGAGTATGAACCTAACAATCCAGAAATTAATAAAAGATTATTGTATGCAGATGGACATATTGCTTTGACTGCTGTTCTCGAACAATTATGTTTAACTGTTATAAGTGAATCAAATGAAAAAGTAGTTGACGAGAAAAATTTAAAACAAACAATTGATGTAAAATTAGACACTTTAAAAAGCATTATAAGCAATCCTTGTTCACCTCTACATGATTTTTATTCAGGATGCATTTATAAATATTCTGACGTTGACTATGTTGACATGAATTATTTTAAAAGGTCTAGAAAAGATAATTTGAAAGTGATCAATGAAGAAAATAACAATGCTTCAAAATTAGGAGAAACGTCAACATTGCAAGAAACAGATAATGGTGAACAAACGATGACGAAGAAAACAAAAAGAACAGCCTTATTGAAAAATAAAACTCAAAATTTTATAGTGGAATATGCTAAATGTGTAAATGATAAATTAAAATTTGATAATGAAGCTATGAATCTAATTTTCTTCCTAATGAAGTACACAGTGTCGAGATTTTGCAGATATTTTTATAGAACTTTAGCGCTGATGAAAAATAAAAAATTAAAGAGTACTTTAGTTTACACAGCAGTTGATGTTTTAGTAACCAATGAAGTTTTCAAAAAATTAACTTATAGAAGAATTGAAGAGAAATTAAGAATGAAAGTGAAAACTAAGAAAGAAGAAGGTGAAGGTGAAGGTGAAGGTGAAGGTGAAGGTGAAGGTGAAGATCAAGGTGAAGGTGAAGAAGTAGACGTTGATGATAATAATGCAGATGGAAACTACCCCGAAATCAAAGATAAAGGAGAAGGAGAAGGAGAAAAAGAAATAACGTTAAAAGATGAAGAAAATAAAGAAGAAAATAAAGAAGAAAATAAAGAAGAAAATAAAGAAGAAAATAAAGAAGAAAATAAAGAAGAAAAGAAAGAAGAAAATAAAGAAGAAAATAAAGAAGAAAATAAAGAAGAAAAGAAAGAAGAAAATAAAGAAAATACTCAGAAAAAAGAAAAAAAGAAACCCAAAGAAGGGAAGAAGAAACATTCAGAAACTGAAACAGACTTAGAAACGGATGATGGTTCAACAAAAAAAAAAAATAATAGTAAATTGATGAAAAAAGTTAAAGTAGATGAACATCAATAAATATTCATGGATTTTATTAGATTTTATATTTTAGGTTTCAAATTTTTTATTTTAATCACATATCTTTATCTTTATCTTTATATTTATCTTTATCTTTATCTTTATCTTTATATTTATTTTAATTACCAATTTCAATAGTGAATATTTGTTTTTAGGCAGCTTGACGCGACGTTTTTGTTTTTGTCTTTAATTTTAATCAGTGTGATAAATATCATTGGACCTAAAATTTTTTAGCTCAAGTTAAAATTTCATTGGATATAATTTTCCAGTTGTAGTGTCAAAATTTAAATGAACGCAGCTATCTGAATAAAAAGAAGACGGTGAATTTAATTTTGGCATAACATCCATAATTAATTTGACTAAAAGTGCCAAAAGTAAGAAAAATGCAAAAAATTTAACAAAATTTTTAGTGCTATTATTTTTTTTATTTTTTTTATTTTTATGATCGAATCCTTCAATGATGTCGACGGGGTTATTTTGATAGCAAAATCTGTTGGCATCGTGATTATCATAAATTCTTTGATTATAAAGTGAATCATTGTTATGAGGCAAAGCCATTTCTTTCATTTCTTTATTTTTACATTGATTAAATTTTTTGCAACTCATTATTTTAGTTTATTATATATTTGGGTCATAAAAAAAATAAAAACTGCGATAATTATTAACACGGATACATTTATATTTCTATAGTTGTTTTTATTATCATTAACATTTTGATAAAACTCATAGATATTTCCTCTGGATATTCTCATATTTTGTCTCCCATTTCTAAAACCTAATTTTTTATTAACATTTAATCCTAAAATTGCATCACATAATCCTTTATTCTGCGAAGGAGTTCGATTATTATACGTGGCCAATGGTCTTATAATAAGATCTTTATTATAAAAGGGTATTCTGTGTTGATTTTTATAAAATTTACATTTATTCCTTATAATACTACTTATATCTTTAGGCTTTAAGGACATATAAAAAAACACGTATATATAATTAGCCCCAAAGTAAATTTAACAATCTAAAAAAACAATGATAATTAAAATTGTGCGCCTTATTCATCTTGACTCTAATAAAATTATAATTAATAGTTATGAATAATAGAATTGAAAAATATGAAGAATCAATCAACAATTTTATTAAAGAAAATTATTTAAATAATGAGTATATCAATAAAAATTTAAATTGCAAAAATTCAAAATGCATAGTCGAAAAAATAGAGGAAGAAATGAATAAATCAGAACATATTTTTTCCATTATGTTGCTGACCATTGTAAATAGTTTAATAAAAAAAAATAAAAAAATAATAAAATGTTACGATGCGGCTGCTATGATAGAATCACAAAACTTGTATTTATCTGCAATCTTCGATTTAAATTTAATTAATGATGAAGGAGTCGTAAACGCAATGAATTTTAATAAAATATTATTTTACGAAAAAATGAGAGATGATAGTTTTAAAAATAGTTTAGAGTCCCAAAAAAATGAGGTATCTTTAAAGATGTTAGATAAATCAGAAAAAGTGGATAGCAAGTTAAGGATGACGGAAAGGATGTTGAAAATTTTGAATTGTTACATTGGTGAAAAAAATAAAACAGTTGAAATAAATAATTACGAATATATAAATATGTTGGATATCGCAAAGAATAATCCTAAGATAAATGATGTTAAAAAATGGTACATTCAAGATAGTAATTTTAAAAATTATTATAATTCATTAAATAATGCGATAATAAGTGACATAGATAGATATACTCATCAAAGATACGAGTCCATATCAATACTTGCTTTTAACATAGGATATCAATTAGGGAACGATAAAAACGAGACAATTGATGATTTAAAATTATTAAATAGCGCTTCTAAACACTTATCAAAAATGTATAAAATATCTTTAGATTTTGAAGAATTGGAAAATTTATGTTTGCAAGAAGATGATAACAATTATAACACTCATTATATAAATTATATTTTTTCACTTGGACTTCAAAAATCTTATGAACATTTTATGGATCATAAACATAAATTTATAGAAATAATAACAAGAATGGGAATGAATACCATGACAGTAAAAGAGTTAATAAGCACAATGGAAAAAAAAGTTGACTATGTGATAGATAATTCATCTCCTGAATTAAAGTCAGGATTAACTGCAGATGATTCAATGTAAAAATGGCAATTTAGCGCAAATAAGAAAATTTTATGCAAAAAATAAAAATTTAACTTTCACCATTTTAATATAAATATTATATATAATAAAAAAGAATGGAAGTATTTGATATATTTTTGTACTTGCTCATTGCTATTTTTTTAAATTTATTTGTTCATACTTTTGCTAATTGGTCATACAAAGATTTAAATTTAGATGAAAAAATTAAAAAAACAACATCGTTATTGGTCATAACCGGAATAATATGCGTTTCAGTATCTATATTTTTCAAGGATAAAAAAGAAATAATATCAAGAGGGTTAAAATATGGTGGTAGTGCATTGGTATTAACTGCAATGGTTGCAAATTGGGAAGATGTAAGACAAGAGTTAAAATTATTTGTTTTTGGATCTTCATTTTTGTACGTACTGATATATTCTTACAATAAAGACAACGATGGAAAAAATAATAAAAATAACGTCGCGTCGAAAAATCCCAGAGGGATTTCTACTTTAGCTTCCGAAAAAAAATAAAAATAACGTCGCGTCAAGAAAAAAGAAATTCCGGAGGGATTTCTACTTTAGTTTCCGAAAAATGGCAACTAATGAAAAAAATAATATCAATAACTTTTCTTAAAATAGTTGCGTAAATAAAATTTATTATTTATAATGAAAAAAATAATATCAATAACTTTTCTTAAAATAGTTGCGTAAATAAAATTTATTATTTATTCAGCGTTGGTCGTTAATTTAAATTCATCAATAATTTTTTTAAACTTTATGTCATCTTCATTGGAAAACATCATTTTAACATCAACTTCACATTTACTGATGAATAATTTTCCAGCACAATTAATTTTATCGGAATTTTTTTTATCAATAACTTTTCTTAAAATAGTTGCGTAAATAAAATTTATTATTTATTCAGCGTTGGTCGTTAATTTAAATTCATCAATAATTTTTTTAAACTTTATGTCATCTTCATTGGAAAACATCATTTT
>Ga0307981_1000228_pt1 | contig 60186 bp, 53 predicted proteins | sample OrgLakmetagen987_FD_201849 | JGI IMG/M metagenome (GOLD analysis project Ga0307981, IMG submission 201849) | Saline water microbial communities from Organic Lake, Antarctica - #987 | ecosystem: Environmental > Aquatic > Non-marine Saline and Alkaline > Saline | place: Antarctica: Organic Lake... | reverse complement strand
CGGCGAAGAGCGTGGTGGTCCCGTGACGCTTGTAGTCATGGGTCATCATGCCGGAGGCGTGTTTTCAACACGACGTAGCGGCGCGCCCCTTCTTGAGCGGTAGCCCGGGCTGGGTCCGGTCGAGCGCCTGAATTTGCGATTTCACGTCATGCTGAAAGCATGCCGCTGGCATGACGCACAGCACGACCGCACGATCCTGCGGGTCAAGATAAAGCCCTACGATCTTGGTGACCTTCTCTTCGAACATCGGATCGTTCGAGACCTTGAACCCCTTCGTGATATGCGGTTTGAGACCGGCTTCCGCCCGTTCGGTGGAAAATCGATCCCCGGGATCGATTTCTGATCCGCCTTACCCACCCACACTCGACGGCGAAACCCCCATCGCTTCAGCCATTAGCGAACGGCTCCAGTGCGTGGCATTGGGTGGCACCTCCTGCACTGTCTTGGTGAGCACCTTCAGCCTTGTTTCCACGGGGAGCGGCGGCACGCGCGAGGGCGCCCTGCGGGCCTTGTCGCGCTTGAGGCCTGCCACGCCCTCATCGAGATACCGTGCTTGCCAGCGCCAGACCGTGGGCTTTGACGTGCCCGCACGCCGCATAATCTCGAAAGTGCCATGACCGTCCGCTGTGGTCAGCACAATCTCAGACCGCCAGACAAGCTTGCGCTCGGTATTGCGGTTGGTGATCAGAGCTTGAAGCTCGGCGCGGTCGGCGGGGCCCAGGTAAAGGCAGATGTCATCGTGTCTCATGCCACGAATATGGCACAAAAGGCCCTCAATGGGAATCTTGCGTTAGGTGGGGAACACTAGCGAGGCGTAAAGACGCCCGACCGATACGGCCGAGTTGACACTGAACAACACAAGTGACGAAACCCATGAAGACGTTCACCTTGCTTGCCGCCGCAGCCCTGACCTTGACGATCGTGGGCACGGCCCAGGCCGAACCACCCAAAGTCGAAAGCGATCCTTTCGGGGGGACACAGGGTCTGGCCAACGTTCCGCGCCTGGCCGTCGTCGTGGGTTTCACCACGCTGGTGTTCATCGCCGCCATATCCGATGATGATTCGGGCGATTCCGGCTCGGGCACGTTGCGCGCGAGCGGCACACCCGGCTGAAAACGCCCTGACCGCGCGTCCGTCCTGCGCGCGGTCCTCGCCACTCGGTCACGTCCCTTGACGGGGTCGCGCGCACCTCTGAACACTGCTTCTGAATACGGTTCCAGATTTAGCCTCAGAACAGCGCGTCCAACAGCAAGAGGCAGGCCGCACCGCCCGCAACTCCGGTGACCAGCCAGATGGCACGGGTTTTCCAGATCGACAGATCGGGCTTGACCGTATCCGCCTGACGGATCAGCGCCGCCTCGACCAGGCCCGGCAGGCGCGGACCGAAGCGCGCCAGCACCCGCGCCGTCTGGGTCAGATCGCGCAACACTGCCTTGGGTCCGATGCTTTGCTTGATGTAATCCTCGACCACCGGCTGTGCGACTGACCAGATGTTCATGCGCGGGTTGAGCGATCGTGCCACACCTTCGACCACCACCATCGTGCGCTGCAACAGGATCAGTTCGGTCCGGGTTTCCATGCCAAACCGCTCGGTCACTTCAAACAGGTAGCTGAGCAGTCGCGCCATCGAGATACGCGTGGCGTCCATGCCGAAAATCGGCTCGCCAACGGCACGCAGGGCGCGGGCGAATTCGTCAACATCGCGGTCGGGGGGCACGTAGCCCGCCTCGAAATGCACCTCTGCGACGCGCTTGTAATCCTTGCGGATAAAGCCGAACAGGATCTCGGCATAGACGCGGCGGGTGTATTCGTCGATATGCCCCATGATCCCAAAATCAAACGCGACGATATCGCCATTCGCGGCCACCTTGAGGTTGCCCTGATGCATGTCGGCATGGAAAAAACCGTCCCGCAGCGCGTGGTTGAGGAACAGTTGCAGCACCCGTTCGCTCAGCTCGACCCGGTCGTGGCCCGCGGCGTCGATGGCGGCGTTGTCACCCATCGGCACGCCTTCGGCCCAGCCCATCGTCATCACCCGGCGGCCTGAATAATCCCACTTGATCTGCGGCAGCTGAAACCCCTTGTCATCCACCGTATTGGCATAAAATTCCGACGCCGAGGCGGATTCGAGCCTGAAGTCCAGCTCGCCCAGAACCACGCCTTCGAAATGGCGAATGACGTCCATGGGCCGCAACCGGCGCGATGACGGCGACAACAGCTCGATCATCCGTGCGGCAAGGTAGAAGGCGTCGATATCGGTGCGAAACGCTTTTTCGATGCCGGGGCGCAGGACCTTGACCGCGACAAGCTCGTCATTGTGAGCCAGACGCGCCCTGTGAACCTGCGCGATCGAGGCGGCGGCGACGGGTTCGGAAAACTCCGAAAATATCCTGTCGGCGGGCATGCCCAGTTCGGACGCGACCGATGCCTTGGCGGTGTCGATGGAAAACGGCGGCAGCTTGTCCTGCAAGACGCGCAACTGAACCGCCAGTTCATCGCCGACCATATCGGGCCGCGTCGACAGAACCTGACCGAATTTGATATAGGCCGGGCCGAGCGCTGTCAGCGCGCGGGTGGCGGGCGGCATGTTCGGATCGCCCGCGATACCCAGAAATTTGAACGGCCAGCCCAGCAATTTGGCGACCAGCCGCAAAGATGCAGGCGCCTCGAACGCATCAAGGACGACGTTCATCGCGCCGGTGCGTTCCAGCGTGGCACCTGTTCGGATCAGGCGAAGAATATTGTGCGGGCCACGCATGTCAGATCTTCCAGCCGGAATGAAGGCAGGCGACGCCCATGGTCAGATTGCGAAACCTGGCCTGCTCGAACCCGGCGGTGCGCACCATGCCCAGAAACGTCTCCTGATCGGGAAAGCGGCGGATCGATTCCACCAGATATTGATACGATTCGCGGTCGCCGGTGATGACTTTGCCCATCTGCGGGATCACGTTGAACGAATAGCGATCGTAGGCCCATTGCATCGCCGGATTGGGGATCTGGCTGAATTCGAGCACCATCAGCCGCCCGCCGGGGCGCAACACGCGAAACGCTTCGGCCAGCGCCTCCTGCGGCCGGGTCACGTTTCGGATCCCGAAAGAGATCGTGTAGACGTCGAAACTGTTGTCCGCAAAAGGCAGCGCCATCGCGTCGCCTACAACCCAGTCCAGAGAGCCCGCCAGCGTCTCTGCCTCGGCCCGCTGACGGCCCGCGACCAGCATCGGTTCTGTCAGATCGAGCACGGTGGCATGGCCGCGCCTGGCCCGTTTCAGGAATCGGAACGCGATATCGCCGGTGCCGCCCGCCACATCGAGCAGCCTTTGACCTGCGCGGGGCGCCAGCCAATCCATCATCGCGTCTTTCCAGATGCGGTGGATGCCCATCGACATGGCGTCGTTCATAACATCGTATTTCGACGCGACCGACCCGAAAACACCTTGCACACGCCCGGCCTTTTCACCCTCGGGCACGGTCTCAAATCCGAAATGTGTCGTCTTTTCATCGGGTTCAGTCATCATATTGATCCGTTGCAGCCTCTGTCCGGTCTCGCTTGTCTTTAAAGAGATGTGGGGCAAAGAACAAACTGTCAAATCAGCGCAAAGAAAACTTGCATCGGTGCCTTCGGAAATTCCGCCAACCTCTTGCTTTTGATACTGATCGCGCAGGGCATCCATATGGTTTACGGCACGGGCGCCCTGAACCGCTGCGCCAAGGCGAGACGCTTGTCTTCAAGATCAAGATCGGCTTTCGTCTGGGCTTTCCGGTCCTTGGGGCCTTCTTGCTCTGTTATCTGCTGACCGAAGGCAGCCCTTCGGTGATTGACCTGCTCGCGTTTGCGGGTCTGTGTGCCGGTGCGGTGGGTCTTTGCCTTTATGTCTGGACCTTTCGGGTCGAGGTCGGCCGCCACGAATTGCGCAACATGGATGTGTTTTTCAGGATAAAGACCCTCGATCTGGCGCAGCTTGACCGGGTCGATGATTGCGATGATTGCCATGTGCTGCATTTCACCGGCGGGGGCCGCACACAGACCCCGTGCCATGTCGACGGGCATGACGTGTCGATGGGCATGACGTGCTCAGGGACATCTTTCCGAGAAAATCAAAGATCGACGGAGGCTGACAAAGCGGCATTCAATCCGGCGCAAGGACGGCCTATAACGCCCCGAACGTCTGATCTGAACTGGATGCCCCGATGCCCGAACTGCCCGAAGTCGAGACGGTGCGCCGCGGGCTTGAGCCTGTGATGACCGGGCAGCGCATTGTGCGGGCCTTGGTCAACCGCCCCGATCTGCGCTGGCCTTTTCCTGCGAATATGGCCGATCGGCTGACCGGCGCGACCGTAATGGCGCTGCGGCGGCGGTCGAAATACATCCTTGCCGATCTGGACCGGGGCGAGACGTTGCTGGTGCATCTCGGCATGTCGGGCAGGATGCTGGTGTCGGGCGACGCCCTGGCCCGGTTCGTGCACGACCATCCCGCACCCGAGAAACACGACCATGTGGTGCTGGATATGGCGAACGGCGCACGCATCACCTTCAACGACCCGCGTCGGTTTGGCGCGATGGATCTGTTGCCCACCGCGACCGCCGATCTGCACCCGCTGCTGGCCTCCATCGGGCCAGAGCCGTTGGGCAACGCATTCGACGGGCGCTATCTGGCGCGTCAGTTGATGGGTCGCAAGACACCGATCAAATCCGCCTTGCTTGATCAAAAGATCGTCGCGGGGCTGGGCAACATATATGTCTGCGAGACGCTTTTCCGGGCTGGCATCTCACCGCGTCGCAAGGCCGCGAATCTGTCCGCCAAGCGCGCAGAGGCACTGGTGCCCATCATCCGGCAGGTCCTGAGCGACGCCATCGAAGCGGGCGGATCGTCGCTGCGCGATTTTCGGCAGGCCGACGGCGAGCTGGGCTATTTCCAGCATTCCTTCGACGTTTATGGCCGCGAAGGCGAACCCTGTCGCCGCGATGGCTGCACAGGCGCTGTCATCCGCATCGTTCAGTCGGGCCGGTCGTCCTTCTATTGCACAAGCTGTCAAAGATAGCTTGAACGGGCGAGCAGACGTGATAGGCACAAAGGCCTGACCGAAACGGACGGAGCCCAGTTTCATGGCCTTTGAGACGATCATCGTCGAAGTAGAAGACCGCATCGCCACCATCAAACTCAACAGACCCGACGCCCTGAATGCGCTCAATTCCCAGATGCTGGGTGAATTAGCCAAGGCGTTGGGGCAGGCCGATGCCAATGACAAGGTGCGCTGCATCGTGTTGACCGGATCGCCCAAGGCGTTCGCCGCTGGCGCGGATATCAAGGAGATGTCGGAAAAGACGTTCGTCGAGATGTTCCTGTCGGATTATTTCAGCCCCGAACACACCGCCATCACCCGCATCCGCAAGCCGATCATTGCGGCGGTGTCGGGCTATGCGCTGGGCGGCGGCTGCGAATTGGCCATGATGTGCGATTTCATCATCGCCGCTGACACAGCCAAGTTCGGCCAGCCCGAAATCAATCTGGGGGTTGTCGCCGGGATTGGCGGCACCCAGCGGCTGACCCGCGCTGTGGGCAAATCCAAATCGATGGACATGCATCTGACAGGCCGCTTCATGACCGCAGAAGAGGCCGAACGCTCGGGTCTGGTCAGCCGCGTGGTGACCGCGAAATCCCTTATGGAAGAGGCGCAGTCCGCAGCGCAGAAGATCGCCGAGAAATCTGTGCTGACAGCGATGGCCGTCAAGGAGGCGGTGAACCGCAGCTTTGAGACGACGCTGACCGAAGGCATCCTGTTCGAAAAGCGGCTCTTTCATTCGCTCTTCGCGACCGAGGATCAGACCGAGGGCATGTCGGCCTTTCTCGACAAACGCGAGGCGCAGTTCCGGGATCGGTAAGTGTCTGTTCCGAGCATTCTACCCGGCGCGCCTCACCCCATTGCAAACCCCGGACAACCCGGCTAAAACCATCTCTACATGCGCGTGATGCCCGCTTTGGCAAGAATCGGTCAGGCAAACCTGTGCCCGACCCGGTCCTTTGACCCGATGCTGTGCGACACGCAGAGACACAAAACAAAGGACGACAAATATGGCAAATACGCCACAGGCCAAAAAACGCACCCGCCAGAACGAAGCCCGATTCGCCGTCAACAAGGCGCGCCGGTCGCGTATCCGCACCTACCTGCGCAAGGTCGAAGAGGCCATCGCATCAGGTGACAAGGACGCCGCCGCCGCCGCTCTGCGCGAAGCACAGCCTGAACTGATGCGCGGCGTAACCCGCGGCGTTTTCCACAAAAATACCGCCTCGCGCAAAATGTCGCGCCTGTCGGCCCGGGTCAAGGCGCTGGGCTGACCCGCATCTGACATCTGCCACAACGCCAGAGCATCGCGGTTCACGCGGTGCTTTTTCGTGTCAGCGATACGAATTGAGCGCTCAGAGATTCTTTTCACCGATTGCGCTGTCAAGCGCGAGTTTCAGTTGCCGCCCCGCAGACCGTGTTGATACCTTAGCCTTGCGAGTCACATCGCACTGGGGGGACAGGCAACGCGAAGAGCCCGGGCAACTGCCAAGCCGGGCCAGAGCAGCGCAGACACGACATCACAGATCCGTTCTGTGTTTTGTATCTGCAGCTTTTTATCGCGGGCATGCCGGTCCACATTGATACGCACGAGTTGCGCGCCAAAACGGTGCGTCGGGGGTCAAGACCCCGATGTTTTGCCGGGCAACGCCTTGTGCTCAGCCGCCGTCTTTCGGTGCTGTGCCGGACCCGTCTGGGCCCGACCGTCAATGTCATTCTCAGTGCAATGCAGGCCCGCTTTTGGGTGTCGGGCATGTGAAAGGGTATGATTTTGGGACGGATTACTGTGGGACAGGGACATATGACGCAAGATCAGTGGGCGGCACTTCAAGACATATTCAGCAAGACAATCGGCGCGAACAATTACAAGGCTTGGATCGAACCGCTGCGTTGGTCGGGCTATGACGAGGGGGTCGTGACGCTGGATGCCCCGACGCATTTTCTGGGCGATTATGTCTCCAAGACCTTTGGCGACGCTCTGATATATCACATGGTCCACGCCGGTATTCCGGTCAGCCGTCTTGCCTTCGAGGTCACTGGCCTGCCGCGCACTCCACTCAGGTCCGACACTGCTCAGCGGACACCCGCCCAGACCCGTCAGGCCGCGCTGCAGGCCGATCTGCTGCCCAGCGCGCCGCTGGATGCCCGCTTTACCTTTGACACCTTTGTGGTCGGAAAACCCAACGAACTGGCCCATGCCGCCGCGCGCCGCGTGGCCGAAGGTGGGCCGGTGACGTTCAATCCGCTGTTTCTTTATGGCGGCGTGGGCTTGGGCAAAACCCACCTGATGCACGCGATTTCGTGGGAATTGCGCGCGCGCTCGCCTAACCTGAACGTGCTCTATCTCTCGGCGGAACAATTCATGTATCGCTTTGTGCAGGCCCTGCGCGACCGCAAGATGATGGATTTCAAGGAATTGTTCCGCAGCGTCGACGTGCTGATGGTCGATGACGTGCAATTCATCGCCGGCAAGGACAGCACGCAGGAAGAATTCTTTCACACTTTCAACGTGCTGGTCGACCAGAACAAACAGATCATCATTTCCGCCGACCGCGCCCCGGGTGAGATCAAGGACCTCGAAAATCGCATCAAATCTCGTCTCCAAAGCGGTTTGGTCGTCGATCTGCACCCCACCGACTACGAGCTGCGCCTCGGCATCCTGCAGACCAAGGTCGTGCAATATCAGGCGCAATACCCCGGTCTCGATATTGACGCGGGTGTGCTGGAGTTTCTGGCGTTGCGCATTTCGACCAATGTCCGTGTGCTCGAGGGGGCGTTGACGCGTCTTTTCGCCTTTGCCTCTCTGGTCGGGCGGCCGATCACGTTGGATCTGACACAGGATTGCCTGTCGGACGTGCTGCGCGCCTCGGAACTGAAGATCACCATCGAAGAAATCCAGCGCAAGGTGGCCGAGCATTACAACATCCGCATCACCGACATGGTCGGGCCCAAGCGCGTGCGCAATTTTGCCCGTCCGCGTCAGGTGGCCATGTATCTGAGCAAGAAGATGACCAGCCGGTCGTTGCCCGAAATAGGCCGCCGTTTTGGCGGGCGCGATCACACCACGGTGATGCACGGCGTGCGCCGGATCGAGGAACTCAGGCAATCCGACGGTCAGATCGCCGAAGATCTGGAGATCCTGCGCCGCACGCTTGAGGCCTGATCGACACGCGCATGGCACCGCCGGTCGCGGTGCCCTTGACGATACCGTGTTTCCCACTCAGAACCTGTTGAAGGGTGGGCTTTGAACCGTTCGGCCCAGAAAACAATTGGCGCTGGGCCGTTGGCGTTCTAATGTGTCCGACCGGAAGCGCAAAGGATCGAGTGTTATGAAGTTCAGCATGGAACGCGGCACGCTGCTCAAGGCGGTGTCACAGGCCCAATCGGTCGTTGAGCGCCGCAACACGATTCCGATCCTGGCCAATGTGCTGATCGAGGCCGAGGGCGATCATGTGATGTTCCGAGCCACCGATCTGGATATCGAAGTGGTGGACAGGGCCGAGGCGCAGGTCGAGCGTGCAGGCTCCACGACCGTAAATGCGGTGATGCTGCACGAGATTGTCCGAAAATTGCCCGACGGCGCGCTTGTCAACCTGTCCGAGGACGGTGCCGCACAACGTCTGACGGTGCAGGCGGGCCGGTCGAATTTTAACCTCGCCACGCTCCCGCGCGAAGATTTCCCGGTGATGGCGTCGAGCGAATACAGCGCCAACTTCTCTGCTCCCGCCAAGGTTCTGCGCAGGCTCTTCGACAAGGCGAAATTCGCCATTTCCACCGAAGAGACACGCTATTATCTCAACGGTGTCTATATGCATGTGGCTGATGGCGATGCAGGCCGCGCGTTGCGCTGCGTCGCGACGGACGGTCACCGGCTCGCCCGGATCGACGCGCCCCTGCCCGAGGGTGCAGGCGACATGCCCGGTGTGATCGTGCCGCGCAAGACGGTGAATGAATTGCGCAAACTGCTCGAAGACGACGACATGGCGATTGCCGTGTCGGTGTCGGAAACCAAGGTGCGCTTCGCCACGCCCGATCTTACGCTGACCTCCAAGGTGATCGACGGCACCTTCCCCGACTACACCCGCGTCATCCCTCAGGGCAACACCCGCAAGCTCGAGGTCGATGCCAAGGAATTCGCGCGGGCCGTGGACAGGGTGGCGACAGTGTCGTCCGAACGTTCCCGTGCGGTGAAATTGTCGCTGGATGAAGATCGTCTGGTGCTGTCGGTGAATGCGCCCGACAGCGGCGCTGCCGAAGAAGAGCTGGCGGTAGCCTACAGCGACGAACGGCTTGAAATCGGTTTCAACGCCAAATACCTGCAGGAAATCGCCGATCAGGTGGACCGTGAAAATGCGGTGTTCATGTTCAACTCCTCCGGCGATCCGACTCTGATGCGCGAAGGCAACGACATGAGCGCGATCTATGTCGTCATGCCGATGCGGGTGTAGCGGGGTCGGGACTTCTTGAAACCGGAATTTTTCAAAAATTCCGCCGCGTTTTCTTGTCAAGAAAACGGTGTCATGACGCAACTGTCGCTCACCACACTGACCCTGTCGCATTTTCGGTCACACAAACACGCCCGGATCGACGTCGATGCGCGTCCCGTTGCCCTGACCGGCCCCAACGGCGCAGGCAAAACCAACGTGCTCGAAGCGGTGTCGCTGTTTTCCCCCGGTCGCGGGCTGCGCCGCGCCTCGGCACAGGACATGATGCGGCGGCCCGAAGTGCTTGGCTGGAAAGTCCACGGCGAACTGATCACCCCGGACGGCAGTCACGAAATCGACCATCTCTCCGACGCCGGTGCCGCCCGTCAGGTCCGCATCAACGACAAACCTGCCCCGCAAACTGCCCTTGGCCGAATCGCGCGCGTTCTCTGGCTGGTGCCGAGCATGGACCGCCTCTGGATCGAAGGGGCCGAGGGGCGGCGGCGTTTTCTCGACCGCACGACGCTGTCGTTCTTTCCTCAACATGCCGATCTGTCGCTGACCTATGAAAAGGCCATGCGCGATCGCAATCGCCTGCTCAAGGACGAGGTGCGCGATGTGGCCTGGTATGGCGCTTTGGAGCGTCAGATGGCGCAGTCCGGCTCGGCGATTCATGCCAACCGCGTCGCCGCTTTGATCGCTTTGCAAGCCGCGCAGGATCAGGCACAGACCGCATTCCCCGTGGCCGAGCTGGAACTGACCCAAACAACCGGTGAGATGCCCGAGACGGAAAGCGACCTGCGTGACGCCCTGGCCGAGAGCCGCTTTCGTGACATGGCCGCAGGCCGCGCCCTGATAGGCCCGCACCGCGCCGATCTGCACGGCACCTATGCGGCCAAGGGTGTGCCCGCCCGCGATTGTTCCACCGGAGAGCAAAAAGCGCTGCTGGTTTCCTTGATCCTCGCCAATGCCCGCGCGCTGGCGGACAGCTTTGGCGCGCCGCCGCTTTTGTTGCTTGACGAGGTCGCGGCCCACCTCGATCCCGACCGTCGCGCGGCGCTTTATGACGAGCTCTGCGCGCTTGGCGCTCAGGCCTGGATGACCGGCACGGAGCCCGCTCTTTTCGCCACTCTGGGCGACCGCGCGCAGCGGTTTGAGATCACCGAGACGGGCGGCATCTCGCAGATCACGCCCATTGCCTGAAAAATGCGCAAAATATAGGGGTTGCGCGTGACATTCCCCCCTAGACCTCGTATAAAATGACAAAAATACGAAGGACGCACGGCATGGCCGATCCCGATCAGGCACCCGAAGAATACGGTGCTGATTCTATCAAGGTTCTCAAAGGTTTGGAGGCGGTTCGAAAACGCCCCGGAATGTATATCGGCGACACCGACGACGGTAGCGGATTGCACCACATGGTCTACGAGGTCGTGGACAACGGCATCGACGAGGCTTTGGCAGGTCACGCGGACCATGTGAGCGTCAAAATCCACGCGGACAACTCGGTTTCGGTCAGCGACAATGGCCGCGGTGTTCCCGTCGACATCCACGAGGGCGAAGGCGTCAGCGCGGCCGAGGTCATCATGACCCAACTGCACGCGGGCGGCAAATTCGACCAGAACAGCTACAAGGTTTCGGGCGGTCTGCACGGCGTTGGCGTGTCGGTCGTGAATGCGCTTTCCGATTGGCTGGAACTGCGCATCTGGCGTAATGGCAAGGAGCATCTGGCGCGCTTTGAGGGTGGGTTTACCGTCAAATCGCTCGAGGTTGTCGGCGACGCCAATGGCCGCAAGGGCACCGAGGTGCGCTTTCTCGCCTCTCTCGATACGTTCAGCAATCTGGATTACGATTTCCACATTCTGGAGAAACGCCTGCGCGAACTGGCTTTCCTGAATTCCGGCGCGCGGATTTTGCTTGAGGATGAGCGGCCTGTCGAACCCCTGCGATCCGAGCTTTTCTACGTAGGCGGCGTGCGCGAATTCGTCAAATATCTCGATCGGTCCAAGACCTCGATCATGCCGGAACCGATCTGGATGAATGGCGACAAGGACGGCATCGGCGTCGAGGTCGCGATGTGGTGGAACGACAGTTATCACGAAACGGTGCTGCCCTTTACCAACAATATTCCGCAGCGCGATGGCGGCACGCATATGGCGGGCTTTCGCGGCGCGCTGACCCGCACGATCAACAATTACGCCCAATCCAGCGGCATCGCGAAACGCGAAAAGATCAGCTTTACCGGTGATGACGCGCGCGAGGGGCTGACCTGCGTTTTGTCGGTCAAGGTGCCCGACCCGAAATTCTCCAGCCAGACCAAGGACAAGCTGGTTTCTTCCGAAGTCCGCCCGGCGGTCGAGAGTCTGGTCAACGAAAAGCTGTCGGAATGGTTCGAGGAGAACCCGACCGAAGCCCGTATCGTCGTCGGCAAGATCGTCGAGGCCGCAATGGCCCGAGAGGCGGCGCGCAAGGCCCGCGAACTGACCCGCCGCAAGTCGGCGCTGGACGTCAATTTCCTTGCCGGAAAGCTCAAGGATTGTTCGGAAAAAGATCCGTCCAAGACCGAAGTTTTCCTTGTCGAGGGCGACAGCGCGGGTGGGTCGGCACAGACGGGACGTGACCGTAAGACACAGGCAATTTTACCGCTCAAAGGCAAGATTCTCAATGTCGAACGTGCCCGGTTCGACCGGATGCTGGGCAGCCGCGAGATCGGCAATCTCGTCATGGCGCTGGGCACGGGCATCGGGCGCGACGAATTCAACATCAGCAAATTGCGCTACCACAAGATCGTCATCATGACCGACGCGGATGTCGACGGCGCGCATATCCGCACGCTGCTTTTGACGTTCTTCTACCGCCAGATGCCCAAGCTGATCGAAGGCGGCTTCCTCTACATCGCGCAACCGCCGCTCTACAAGGTCGCGCGGGGCAAATCCGAGGTTTACCTCAAGGATCAGGCCAGTCTCGACGATTATCTGGTCCAGCAGGGCATCGACGGCGCCATGCTGCGGCAGGGCAATGGCGAGGAAATCAGCGGCCTCGATCTGGCCCGCGTGATTGACGAGGCGCGGCAATTGCGCCGGATGCTCGAAGCCTTTCCCACGCATTATCAAAAGCATATCCTCGAACAGGCCGCCATCGCCGGGGCCTTCGTGCCCGGTGCGGTCGATGCGGATCTGCAAGGCGTCGCCGACAAAGTGGCGCAGCGCCTCGACCTGATCGCGCTGGAATATGAAAAGGGTTGGCAGGGCCGGATCACGCAGGACAAGGGCATTCGGCTCGCGCGGATTCTGCGCGGTGTCGAAGAGGTGCGCACGCTGGACGGGCCGATGTTGCGCTCGGGCGAGGCGCGACGCACTGGGTCGTTCACGCAGTCTTTGCAGGCTGTCTACGATCGCCCCGCCACGCTGGAGCGCAAGGACCGCAGCCAGCGGATTCACGGTCCGATGGACCTGCTCAACGCCATTCTGGAAGAGGGGCAAAAGGGTCTGACCCTGCAACGCTACAAGGGTCTGGGCGAGATGAACCCCGATCAGCTGTGGGAAACCACGCTGGACCCGGATGCGCGCACGCTCTTGCAGGTCAAGATCGACGATGTGGCCGAGGCGGACGACATCTTTACCAAGCTGATGGGCGACGTGGTCGAACCGCGCCGCGAATTCATCCAGCAGAATGCGCTGAGCGTCGAGAACCTCGATTTCTGAGGCGGAGCCGCGATTTGAAGCCGTGCATGTCTGCTGAGACTTGACCGGTTGATGTCGCGGGTCCACATCTGACATAATCGGAAAGGTGCTTCATGTCAGGTCTGACGCTCTCTATCAGGAATATGCATTGCGGCTCTTGTGTGGGTCGCGTGGATCGTGCCTTGCGCGCGGTGCCAGGTGTGCAGGACGTGGCGGTGAACCTCGCCGGTGAGAGTGCGCGGGTCACCTACGCCTCCGAAATTGTCGATCCGTCCGCCCTGATGCGCGCCAGTCAGGACGCGGGTTTTCCGGCGGTCCTGGCCCAGACAGGCGACAGCGCCGGTGCAGGCCATTCCGACGATGCAGGTAAACTGGCCCGCCAGACGGCCATCGCGGCAGCACTCACCCTGCCGGTGTTCATCGTCGAGATGGGCGGGCATCTCTACCCGCCGCTGCACCACGCCATCATGAACGGCATCGGGATGCAGACAAGCTGGGTGCTGCAATTCATCGCCGTGACGCTGGTGCTGGTCGGACCGGGGCGGGTGTTTTTCACACGGGGCCTGCCCGCATTGTGGCGGCGGGTGCCCGACATGAACAGCCTTGTGGCGCTGGGCACCGCAGCGGCTTGGAGCTATTCGACGATTGCCACCTTTGCCCCCGGCCTGTTGCCCGCCGCCCAGCGCGCGGTGTATTTCGAGGCGGCGGCGGTGATCGTAACGCTGATCCTGATGGGCCGCTGGCTCGAGTCGCGGGCGCGCGGGCGCACAGGCTCGGCGATCCGGCGGCTGATGGAGCTGCGCGTCCCGCAGGCGCACGTCTTGCGCGCAGGTGTCGTAACCGATATCGACGCGGCGCATCTTCAAATCGACGACATCGTGATCGTGCGCCCGGGCGAACACATCCCTGCGGACGGCATTGTCACTTCGGGTCTCAGCCATGTCGACGAATCGATGCTGACAGGGGAGCCTTTGCCGGCTGAACGCACCATCGGCTCAAACGTCACCGGGGGCACGGTCAACGGCGACAATGCGCTGCATCTGCGCATCACGGCGGTGGGCGACGACACCGCGCTGGCGCAGATCATCCGCATGGTCGAGGCCGCACAATCCGCGCGCCTGCCGATTCAGGCGCTGGTCGACCGGGTGACGCTGTGGTTCGTGCCCTGCGTTCTGGCGATTGCAGTGACGACAGTGCTGCTTTGGCTGCTGCTGTCCGGCGACGTGACGCTGGCGCTGGTCGCGGGCATCTCGGTGCTGATCATCGCCTGCCCCTGCGCGATGGGTCTGGCGACGCCGATGTCGATCATGGTCGGCACCGGGCGCGCGGCCGATCTGGGCGTGCTCTTTCGCAAGGGCGACGCCTTGCAGGCGCTGGCGGGCGTCGATCTGGTAGCCTTTGACAAGACCGGCACGCTGACGCAGGGCAAGCCGGAACTGACGGAAATGGTGATGGTTCCGGGCTTTGAGCGCGCTGACGTGCTGGCCAGTATCGCCGCCGCTGAAGCGCAATCCGAACACCCTATCGCGCGCGCCATCTGCCGCGCGGCTGATGCTGACGGGCTGACCCTGCCAGAGGCCGCCGACGTGCGCGCCTTGCCCGGTTGGGGGTTGCGCGCGCAGGTGGCAGGGCAGGTGGTCAACATCGGCTCGCACCGGATGCTGAGCGAATTGGGGATCGACCCCGGAGCGCTGCAACGCCAGGCCAACACATTGGCCGCAATGGGTAAATCAGTGGTCTTTGCGGCGATAGACGGGCGCATGGCGGCGATGATCGCGGTGTCCGATCCGATCAAACCGGGCGCTGCCGAGGCTGTGGCCGGGTTGCGCAAACGTGGGCTCGGGGTGGCGATGATAACCGGCGACCAATCCGCCACGGCGCAGGCCATCGCAAACACGTTGGGCATCGCGGACGTCTTTGCCGAGGTGCTGCCCAAAGGCAAGGTCGACGCCGTCACATCGCTGGCCCGCAAGCATGGCAAGATCGCCTTTGTGGGCGACGGCATCAACGACGCCCCGGCGCTGGCGCAGGCAGACGTCGGCATCGCCATCGGCACCGGAACGGACGTCGCCATAGAGGCCGCCGATGTGGTTCTGATGTCGGGCGATCCGCGCGGCGTCGTGGCGGCGCACGAGGTGTCGGCCAGCACGCTGCGCAATATCCGGCAAAATCTGGTCTGGGCCTTTGGCTATAACGTGGCGCTGATCCCGGTGGCCGCAGGCGTGCTCTATCCTGCGACGGGGCTCTTGCTGTCGCCGATGCTGGCGGCGGGGGCGATGGCGCTCAGTTCGGTCTTTGTGGTGAGCAATGCGCTGCGGCTGCGCCGGGTCGCCGGGTCTGCGCGCCCCGCCTGAATTTTTGGCACTGCGCTGGACCGATCGGCACCAAAGCAGGCGCGCCCGCGAGGGGGCTTTGATTTTAAAGGGAAACATACTAGGATTCATAAAATGTCCAAAAGCCCGAAGTTCTTTGATGAAATGTATGGCCGCACCAACACGGCGCGCCCTCCCTATGCAGAATATGACGCCTGGTTCCAAACTCAGGACAGCGCCCGGCTTCGCGAGAAATCCGAAGAGGCGGCTGCGCTCTTTCGGCTGACCGGCATCACCTTCAACGTCTATGGCAACGAGGAACAAGGCGAACGGCTGATCCCGTTCGATCTGGTGCCGCGCATCATAGGGGCGCAGGAATGGGCGCGTCTGGCCCGCGGAATCGAACAGCGCGTGCGGGCGATCAACGCCTTTCTCTATGACATCTACCACCGGCAGGAGATCCTCAAATCGGGCCGTCTGCCGGCGCACATGATCGCGGAAAACGCGGCCTTCCTGCCGCAGATGATCGGGGTCGAACCCCCCGGCGGCATCTATACCCATATCGTCGGCACAGACCTTGTGCGCACCGGCGAGGACGAATTCTACGTGCTCGAAGACAATGCGCGCACCCCCTCGGGCGTCAGCTACATGCTCGAAAACCGCGAGACGATGCTGCACATGTTCCCCGAGCTGTTCAGCCAGATTAAGGTGCAGAATGTCAGCCAATATCCCCGGTCGCTGCGCCGGTCACTGTGTGCCTGCGCGCCGCCTGCCTGCGAGGGGCGGCCTTCGCTGGCCGTTCTGACCCCCGGTATCCACAATTCCGCCTATTACGAACACGCGTTTCTGGCCGATCAGATGGGTGCCGAACTGGTCGAGGGCCATGATCTGCGGGTCGTCGACGGTCGTATCGCCATGCGCACCACGCAAGGTTACAAGGCGATCGACGTGCTTTACCGCCGCATCGACGACGATTATCTCGACCCGATGAATTTCAACCCCGACAGTCTGCTGGGTGTTCCGGGGATATTCGATGTCTACCGTGCAGGTGGCATCACGCTGGCCAATGCGCCCGGAACAGGCATCTGCGACGATAAGGCAATCTACAGCTACATGCCTGATATCGTTGAGTTCTACACCGGCGAAAAGGCGATACTCAAGAACGTCCCGACGCATCGCTGTTCCGACCCCGACGCGCTGAAATACGTGCTCGACAACCTTGCCGAGCTGGTCGTCAAGGAGGTGCACGGATCGGGCGGCTACGGCATGCTGGTCGGGCCCGCTGCCAGCAAACAGGAGCTTGAGGATTTCCGCGCCAAGCTGATCGCCAACCCGGACGGCTATATCGCGCAGCCGACGCTGGCGCTGTCGACAGTGCCGATCCTGACCGATGCGGGGCTCGCACCGCGCCATGTCGATCTGCGTCCTTACGTCCTTGTGTCGCCGGACCGGATCGACATCACCCCCGGCGGGCTGTCGCGCGTGGCGCTCACCGAAGGGTCGCTGGTGGTCAATTCATCGCAGGGTGGCGGCACCAAAGACACCTGGGTTCTGGAGGACTGACGGCATGCTTGGCAAAACAGCAGGCGGCCTTTTCTGGATGTTCCGCTATCTTGAACGCGCTGAAAACACGGCGCGTATGATCGACGCAGGTCTGCGTATCTCGCTCACCCGGTCGAGTGCGGCCGAAAGCGAATGGAACGCGATCCTCAGGGCCTGTGCGCTGGATGAGGCCTATTTCGAGCGCTACACCACGACCGATGGCGCGCAGGTCGTCGATTTCCTGCTGCGCGACATGTCGCACACCGGCAGCGTCATGTCGGGTGTCGAGGCCGCGCGCACCAACGCCCGCACCGTGCGCACCGCCCTCACCCGCGAGATGTGGGAGGCGGTGAACGAAAGCTACATGGTGCTGCAACGCGTGCTGGCCCTGCCCATCGCGCAGCGCGACCTGCCGCGCATCCTGCAGATGATCCGCCAGCGCACCGCCTATGTGCGCGGCGCGCTGCACGGCACGATGTTGCGCAACGACATGTATGATTTCGCGCGCATCGGCACGTTCTTTGAGCGGGCGGACAATACCGCGCGCATCATCGACGTGAAATATTACATCCTGCTGCCCTCGGTCTCGATGGTGGGCAGCCCGTCGGACGCGGTGCAATGGGATACGATTCTGCGGGCCACATCCGCGATGCGCGCATATCAGACGCTGCACGACGGCGACACCGATCCGCGCAGCGTGACGCAATTTCTGATGCTCGACGGGCGTTTGCCGCGCTCTTTGGCGTTTTGCTATAACAAAATCCTCGACAACCTGCGCTATCTTGAGAAGGATTATGGCGAAAGACACTTGTGTCACGACCTGGCCCAGCAGATCTGCCGCCGATTCGAGGTCTATGATATCGAAGCGATCTTCGACTACGGGCTGCACGAATTTACCAATGATTTCCTGCGCGAAAGCGCGCAACTCGGTCGCCAGATCGAGATCGACTACAGATTTTCGGAATAGCTCATGCTTCTACGGATTAACCACGAGACCCTTTATTCTTATGACGTTCCTGTTGATTACGGGCTGCAACAACTGCGCCTGCGCCCCAAATCGCGCCCCGGTCAGGAGATCGTCGAATGGAATGTCGAGGTCGAAGGCGGGCGGCTCGAGCTTTCGTTCGAGGACGAGCACGCCAATACCGTCGATCTGGTCAGCTTTACCCCCGGCGAAACCCGGGTGGCGATCCGGTGCTACGGTGTCATCGACGCCGAAGACCGCCAGGGCATCGTCGGCCCGCAAAAGGGCTTTGTGCCGCTGTGGCTGTTTCGCCGCTCGACCGATCTGACGCGCCCGGGACCGGGAATTCGCGCCATGGTCGACGGGCTCGCGCCGCAGGATAACGGTTTGGCCACGCTGCATGATCTGTCGGCTGTCATTCTCGAACACATGCCCTGGAACCTGGCGCGCACCGATGTGCAGACGCAGGCCGAAGACAGCCTCTCGCGCGGCGAGGGTGTTTGTCAGGACCACGCCCATGTCTTTGTCACCGCCGCCCGTCTGATGGGCTATCCCGCGCGCTATGTGTCGGGCTATCTGCTGATGGATGACCGTGTCGATCAGGATGCCAGCCACGCCTGGGCCGAGGCGCATGTCGACGGTCTGGGCTGGGTCGGGTTCGACATCTCGAACGGCATTTCCCCCGATGAGCGGTATATCCGCGTCGCGACCGCCCTCGATTATCGTGGTGCTGCCCCTGTTTCGGGCATGCGGTTCGGGATTGGTGAGGAAAAGTTGCAAGTCTCCTTGCAGGTGCAGCAATAAAGGCGCTATCCCGGGCAGTATAATCATCAGGCACAGATCACATGACCTATTGCGTCGGAATGCACCTTGATCGGGGCATGGTTTTCATGACCGATACCCGCACGAACGCGGGCGTCGACAATATCTCGACCGTGCGCAAATTGCACACATGGGAGGTGACGGGCGAACGTGTCATCACCCTGATGACCGCCGGAAATCTGGCGACGACGCAGGCCGTGGTCAGCATCCTCGATGAGCGCAGCAAAGCCCCCGACGACCGGGAGCCGTCTATCCTCAAGGCACCGTCGATGTTCCAGGTCGCCCGCGAGGTCGGCGCGATCCTGCGCGAGGTGATCCAGTCTAATTCCCAGACCGGGTTCAACAACGATTCGTTTTCCGCAACGATCATGCTGGGTGGCCAGATCAAGGGGTCGGACCCGCGCCTGTTCATGATCTACCCCGAAGGCAACTTTATCGAAGCCTGTGCCGACACGCCGTTTTTCCAGATCGGTGAGGCCAAATACGGCAAACCCATTCTGGTGCGCGCCTACGATCCGGCCATGCGGTTCGAACAGGCGATCAAGCTGCTGCTGGTCAGCTTCGATTCCACGATCAAATCGAACCTGTCGGTGGGTCTTCCGCTCGATTTTGCGACCTATACCAGCGACACCTATACGATGGGCCACGTCTCGCGCATCACCGGCGACGATCCGTATTACAGATCCGTATCGGACGGTTGGGGCGAGGCGCTCAAGCTGGCGTTTGACCAGTTGCCGGAATTCCAGTTCTCGGAATACGAGGCGCCCTGAGCTGCGATCAAACTTACCGTGATTCGGCTTGCCCCGCGCGCGCGATCCCGCGATACCGATGGCATGATGACTTCCGTTCCCCTGACCCGCGATCTGGTGCTTGTTGGTGGTGGCCATACCCATGCGCTGGTGCTGCGTGCCTGGGGCATGCGGCCGCTGCCCGGCGCGCGTTTGACACTCATCAACCCCGGCCCGACCGCGCCCTATACCGGCATGTTGCCCGGTCATGTCGCCGGGCATTACGACCGGTCCACGCTCGACATTGATCTGGTGCAGCTGGCGCGCTTTGCCGGCGCGCGGCTGATTCTCGACAAGGCAGTCGATATCGACGCTGACGCTGGGCAAATCGCGCTATCCGACCGTGCGCCCGTCGCTTATGACGTCGCCTCCATCGACATTGGCATCACCGCCGAGATGCCGCAGATGCCCGGTTTTGTCGAACATGCGACGGGTGCCAAACCGCTGGGCCACTTTGCCGACCGCTGGCGCGACTATCTGGCCCGCGTTCGAAAAGGGTCCATGCCTGCGCAAGTTGCCATCATCGGTGGCGGCGTTGCGGGGGCCGAGCTGTCATTGGCCGTGGCCCACGCGCTGAGCGAAATCGCCCACGCGCCGCAAGTGACCCTGATCGAGGCGGCAGACGATCTGACCGGGATCGGCCTCCGCACCCGCACCCATTTGCTGGATGCCATGCAGGTGCTGGGCGTCACCCTGCGCACGGGTGCCACCGTGACCGAGGTCACCGCCGATGCCGTGATCACCGCGGCTGGCCCCGTTCCGTCCGCCTTCACCATCGGCGCAGCAGGCGCGTTCCCCTGGCGTTGGTTGCAGAACACAAGCCTGCCGCTCGAAAACGGCTTTATCCGCACCCGCCCCGATCTGCGCGTCGAAGGTCATGACACCCTTTTCGCGAGCGGCGATTGCGCGCATCTCATCGCGTCGCCGCGCCCCAAGGCGGGTGTCTTTGCCGTCCGCGCCGCGCCCGTTCTGACCCATAACCTGCGCGCGGCGCTTGCCGGAGGCGCCCGCCGCCAGTTCAACCCGCAAAAGCATTACCTCAAGCTGGTGTCGCTGGGCGGTAAGGATGCCATCGCGGAAAAATGGGGCTACGCCCTGCGCGCGCCCCGCCTGTGGCAGTGGAAAGACCGCATCGACCGCAAGTTCATGGACAGGCTCAGTGATCTGCCCACCATGCCCCGTCCAACCCCGCCCAAAGAGACCGCCCGTGACGTACGCGCGCTGATGCGGGCCAAACCGCTTTGCGGTGGCTGCGGTGCCAAAATCGGCGCGCAGGTGCTGGGCGATGTGCTGGCACACCTGCCTGTGTCGACACGCAACGACATCAAATACGGCCCCGGCGACGACGCTGCGGTGCTGACTATCGGCGGGCAGGATCAGGTCATCACGACCGACCATCTGCGCGCCTTTACGCTCGATCCGGGGGTCATGGCGCGCATCGCGGCGGTGCATGCGCTGGGCGACATCTGGTCGATGGGGGCCAGCCCGCAGGCCGCCCTCGTGCAGATCATTCTGCCGCGCATGTCCGAGCCTTTGCAGGCCCGCAGTCTGTCCGAGATCATGTCAGCCGCGCAGGACATCGTCGGCGCGGCAGGGGCCGAGATCGTCGGCGGCCATTCCACCATGGGCGATGAGCTGACCATCGGTTTTACGATGACCGGCCTGCTGACCGGCCCCGCCATCACCCAATCCGGCGCGCAACCCGGCGACGCGCTGATCCTGACCCGGCCTCTTGGCACTGGCGCGCTTTTGGCCGCTGAAATGGCGGGTGCTGCCCGAGGCGACGACATTGCGGCGCTCTTGGCCCGGATGCAGCAGCCTCAAGGGGCCGCCGCCAAGGCGCTGCAAAACGCCCACGCGATGACCGACGTCACCGGCTTTGGCCTTGCCGGGCATCTGCACGCGATCTGTGCGGCCTCTGGCGTGGGCGCGGTCATTCACGGCGATGCCCTGCCGATCTATCCCGGCGCTGAGGAGGCGTTGGCCCGTGGCCATGCCTCGACCCTTGCCCCCGCCAATGCGGCCTCTGCCCCCGTAGCAGGCGCGCCCGACGGCATCCTCTACGATCCGCAAACGGCGGGCGGATTGCTGGCTTGTGTGTCCGCGCAGACGGCCAAGGAAACGCTGGCAAGGCTGCACGAAACCGACCCTGACGCGGCCATCATCGGTCAGATTACCCCGGAACAGGGTCTGTTTCTGCGCTGACCCGCGCGATGATCGCCTCTGCCGTTTGCGCCAGCGTATCGGGCCGCATGTCGGCCAATGTCATCTCCGCCAAAGGCGCCCTGCGCCCCGCCCCAGCCTTGGTATAGCGCGGGTCGTAATGCATCGTCATCAGCTCTTGCGCCAAGGGTTCAAAGTCTCGCGCCCGGGCCAATGCCTGCCACGCCGTGACCTGCGCATGGCCCTGAAACGGGCGCAGCGACTCCAGGGTTTGCGCCAGTCGCGCGGGGTCTGCCGTCAGATCGTGATAGGTCTCGACCAGATAACGCGCCCGCGCATCCATCGGGGCATTCAGCCGAACGGACGGCGCTGCGCGCATCGCCTTCCACAATCCCGGCGGTATCAGCACGTCACCGATCTTGTTGCTCTCAGCCTCGACAAACACCGGCTGCGACGGGTCGATCCCGCCCAAAACCTGCGCCAAACGCGTCTCGAACAGCTTTTGCGACGGTTGCCCGGCAGAGGTTTTCCCAAACAGCGACCCCATATGCCCCGCCAGCCCCTCAAGGTCGATGATTTGACCGCCAAACTGCGCAATCTTGTGCAAAAGAGCCGTTTTCGCCGTCCCCGTGCCACCGTCGATCAGCACCACGCGCCCCGGCCAATCATCATCGTAAAGCGCCTTGACCACCAGCCTCCGGTAGCTGCGATAGCCCCCTTCGATCACCCGCACCCGCCAGCCGATCTGCGCCAATATGGTTGCAAACGCCCCCGACCGCTGCCCACCACGCCAGCAATAGACCAGCGGCTGCCAGCCTCCGGTCCGGTCAGCCAGCGCAGTCTCAAGGTGCATCGCGGCATTGCGCGCGATCAGCGCGGCGCCCATCTTGCGCGCAGTAAAGGCGCTTTGCTGCACATAGGTCGTGCCCACTTCGGCCCGCTGCGCATCGTCCAGCACCGGCAGCGACAGCGCGCCGGGGATGTGATCTTCGGCAAACTCGGCAGGCGCACGCACGTCGATCACCTCATCGAAAGGCAGATCGCGCAGCTGCGCCAGATCGGTCAGGGCAAAGGGTATCGGGGATTGGCTCATACCTCTTTCTCTGCCACAGGCGAGCGACAAGGGCTAGGGCGACAACATGCCCGGCAGCCACGTCGCCAACCCCGGCATCGCCAGAATAGACCCCAATACGGCGAGTTTGATGATGATGAACGGCGTGACCGCGCGGTAAATCGTCCCGATCCCGATTTCGGGCGGGGCAACCCCGCGCATCACAAACAGCAAAAGGCCAAAAGGTGGTGTCAGCAGGCCGATCTCCATCGTCAAAAGATAGACCACACCCAAAAGCAGCGGATCGATTCCGGCCGCCGATGACAGCGGCACAAAGATCGGCACCGTCACCATCAGCATGCTTACCTGATCGACGAAACACCCCAGAAACAGCAAGATCGCAATCATGCAGAGCAGCACCTGCAAGGACGTCAGCTCAAAGCCTTCGATCAGCCGGATCAGCCCGCCGGTGGCCCCCGAAAACGACAGCACCTGCGCAAACGTCTGCGAGGTCATGATGATAAAGAGGATCATCACCGACAGCTTGACCGTTTCCGTGACCGCCCGCATCAACCGCTCGATGCTCAGCGCACGGTAGCAGGCCCCAACGGCAATCGCCGCAATCGACCCTAAAGCGGCGCTTTCTGTGGGTGTGGCCCAGCCCAGCAACAGACTGCCGATGACCACGGCAAAGATCGCCGACAGCGGCAGAACGTAGATCACGAACGGCGTCCAGCGTTCGCGCAGCGACAGATCGGCAAAGCCTTCGTCGGTGGGCGCCATCTCTGGCGACAGCTTCACACGGCCCACAACATAGGCCACGAACAGCGCCGACAGGATCAGCGCCGGGATCACGCCCGCCAGCAAAAGCCCCGCGATGGATATCCCCGCAAGGCTGCCCACAAGCACCGCCAGGGCCGATGGCGGGATCAGCATCGCAATCGCGCCCGACGCCATGATCGGCCCCATCGCCAGTGTCGGCGCATAGCCCTTGCGCAGCATTTGCGGCAGCAAGGTAGACCCCAACATGGCGGTATTGGCGATCGTGCTCCCCGACAGCGCCGCAAAGATCGTCCCGCCAAAGATCGTCACCACCGACAGCCGACCGGGTATCCGCGTCACCACACGGTCGATGGCGTCGATGGCCCTGTGCGCGACGCCGGTCTGAAACAGGATCTCTCCCATCAAAATAAAGAGCGGTATCGGCGCGAGCTGGAACGAGGTCACGGATTGTGCCGAATTGCGCGCCAGCTGGATCAGACCACGCTCGCCCCCCAGCACGACCCACGCGCCCATGATGGTCACCGCCAGAAAAGAAAACGCCACCGGCAGACCCAGCAGCAACAGCACCGCCAGGCCGCCCAGCATCAGCCCCAGGATCATCTGCCATTCCATCAGAGCGCTGCCCTGACACCGGTGACCGGACCGCGGATCATCTGCCGCAGAAATTCCGCAGACAGCAAGGCAAACGACACAGGCACCACGGCCAAAACCCAGTATTCCGGGATAACCAGCGCGCTGCGGATCATCGACCCTCTGGAAAACGATTGCGCCGCCGCCTCGAACCCGTAACGCAGCAGGATCAGGCAGATCACCAGCCCAATCCCGGCCATGATCCGCGCCAGCACCCGCGCCACCGCAGCCGGCAGCGCGCCGGTCACAAGATCGACCATCACATGCGCCTGTTTCGACAGAACCCAGGGCGCGCCCAGAAAGGTCACCACCAAAAGCCCGTATTCCACCATATCAAGCAGACCGTGGATCGGCGTGCCCAGCGCATTGCGCAGCACCACGTTGATCGAAATCGACGCCATGATCGCCACCAGAACGCTTCCCGAAAGGGCCAGACACAGCGTCAAAACCGCGTCCAGCCCCCGTTCGGCAGCGCTACGGGACAAGACAGGCCTTCAACTCTGCCGCCAGATCGGCATCGACCGCCTCGACGGTGGCCCAGCCTGCGGACTGCGCGGTCGCGAGCCAGGACGCCGCCGTATCTGCGTCGAAGGCGATCGTCTCGATCCCGGCCTCGGCCTGTTTCCCGGCCTCTGTGGCGTTGATGTCGATATTGTCGGCATTGCGCGCCTCGGTCCACAGGGCGGCATCGTTCAGCACGGCGCGTGCCTCATCCGACAACCCGTTCCAGCGGTCGAGATTGACCAGAAAGTTCACGTCGACCTGATAGAACCCCGGATCGACGCGGTATTTGGTCTGCTCGTCCCAGCCCAGATCCATCACGCCTTGCACCGGCCATCCGTAGCCGTCGATCGTGCCGCGCTCCAGCGCGGTATAGACCTCGCCCGGCGCGGTGCGGACCAGCGTCGCACCCAAAGCCTCGAACATGGCGTTATAGACCGGAGTTGTCCGGATCGTCAGACCCGTCAGATCCGTGCCGTCGATGGGCTTGGTCAGATAAAGATGGAACTGGATATGATCACCGGTCCGGGCAAGGAATTTGACGTTCATCTGCTCTTGGTGGATCGCGTCGATCTTGTCGAAACAACCGTTGGCGCGCTGGTCCTGCACGGTGTTCGTGGCCAGATGCAGCGCGTCGCCGATGGGCAACAGATTGGTATAGAACGCGGTGGTGTTGTTGGCGATGTCCACGATGCCCGCGCTGACCGCATTGCCCAGCTCGAACGTCGGCACCGCCTCGGGTCCGCCGACATATTCAATCTGCACAACGCCCTGACCGGTCTCGTTCACCCGCTCGACGAACGCCTCGAACGGACGCGAAAACGTGGTGCCGGCGGCGAATGCCGTCACGCCGCGCAGGGTTTCCTCGGCGACAGCCGTGCTGGCAAGGCCCGCGATCAGCGCGGCAAGGGTCAGGTGTTTCATGGTCTTCCTCCGGTTGGGTTGCCCCGGTTCATGGGGTCAAACAAAGCTTTTTATGGTCTGCAAGGCACCGTCCAGCGCCTCGCCCTTTTCGTCCTTCAACGCAGCCTCGCGCAGGCGCGCAGTCCATTCGGCGGCATCATGACGCCCCTCCAGCAAGGCGGCACCGTCCATGACCTTGTCGAACTTGGTCAGGCCCCGCACATGCGTGTCGGAATAACCCTTGATCAGCCTCCGGTTGCGCAGGATTTCCACCGCCAGCGCATAGTCTTTGGGGGCCACCGCATGCACCCGCTCCAGCCAAAGCTCCAGATGCGCGACCTCGTAGGAATGCCGTAAGGTGCGCAGTCGGTACCGACGCATCCCGCCCAGAACGTGTAGCATCCCAAACGCCCGGATGGAATGCGTCCGCATCCGCCGCCCGCGCGAGAAAAGCCGTGTGATCAGACGCATCCACCGTTCCGACGCCTCGATCCGCCGTCCGATACCTGCGGGCAAAAGCCCCGCAATCTCTTCGGCACGCGGATGCATGAATTCGGTCAGTTGCAGCAGGTGATCGTCGCCCACCTGCATTTCTGCGCGGATCCTGTCGAACCGCGCGGCCCGCGTTTTCAGGTCCGCCACCTTGATCACATCGTCGTAGGCCATGGCGTTTGCAATGTGTTTCGCGGCCTCCGCCCCAAGGATGAAATCGTCTCTGTCATGGGCCAGAACCGCATCGACATGGTCCAGATAGGCGGCGCCATAGTCACAATCCTGAAAATCGACGACCTTGCGCAGACCGGCCTGCGCCATCGCGACAACCGGCGCGGGCAAGGCGGCAATACGGGTCTGCAACGCACCCCACGTGCGCTGTTCGGACCCCGGACCAGAGACCTGCAACCGTGTGACAGGCACGTCGACAACCGGTGCCACAACGCCCTGCGCCGCATCGAACCCCGCCGAAAACGCCCTGAGCGACGCCGCGACGCCCTTGCCGCTTTTCGTGATCGCCTCCTCATAGGCCTCGCGCGGGAAAGGCAGCGCGCCGGACCCGGCCAAAGCCCCGAACAAAGACGCCGAAATCACCGATCCGTTGGACAGGGCCAGCGCCTCCATATCCTGCGCGATCAATTGCTGTGCTGCGATCTCGGCGGCGGCCATGACCTCGTCCGACAGCGCGATGCCGTCGCCCGGCACAGACTTTTCGCTGACCGCCAGTGCGCGGTGCGTCGAGGCGATCAACGTGGTCCGGTCCGGGGTGACAAAGCCGCGTTGAATGGCGCGCCCGGCCTCCATCATTTCCGCTGCGATCAGGATGTCGACGTCGCCACCCGCAGGCGCAAGTGAGAATACCGGAGTGCCGCCGGTATCAGGCGCCATTTCAACGTAATAGACCGTGGCCCCGGTGCGCTGCGCCACGCCTGCAACGGATGTCGCCTGACAGGCATACCCCTGCGCGCGCGCCATGCTTTCGATCCACGAGGTCAGCACGCCGCCGCCCTGACCGCCCACCGCCATCACCGCCAGTTTGATGATCCCTGCAACCTGCGCGTCCACCTCGCGCTGCGGCAAAACGAGGTTCATTCAGCGGCCACCGGCACGTCGCTGAACTCCAGCCAACGTGTCGCACGCCGTGCCTGCAACCAGCCGATGACACGGGCACGCACCCGGTCGCGCCGCCGTTCCCAGCCGCGCGGATTATGCACCACATCGGCCCGGTAGAACGACGGGCAAAGCACTGCTGCATCCGCCACCTCACCACAATTGCCGCAGCCGACGCAAGTCTGGTCGATGCTGGCGACAGGGTCATCGCGCAGCGGATCGTCGAGCTTTTTCAACGACAGGGACGGACAACCCGACAGCCGGATACAGGCGTGATCGCCGGTGCAGACATCCTCATCGACACCGAACCGGGGTGCCTCAACACGCCGCCCCTCAGAGATCTGCTTCTTGCGGATCGGCTTTTCGCGGCGCTGTTTGTTGAGCATGCATTCCGACGACGCCACAATCACCTTGGGGCCCTTGTAATCGGTCGTCAGCGCCTCTTCGAACACGGCTTTCATGCGGCCCACGTCATAGGTGTGGTCGATCTGGCGGATCCAGTTGACACCGACGCCCTTCAAAGCCTTGGAAATCGGATTTTTCGTTGACTTGGTCGGGTTGTTGGCGCGGGATGACATCAGATCCTGCCCGCCGGTCGCCGCCGAATAATAATTGTCCACGATCACCGCGACGCTGTCGGATTTGTTGAACACCATGTTCCCGATGCTCGACGACAAGCCGTTGTGCCAGAACCCGCCGTCCCCTAGGATCGAGATTGCGCGTTTTTCGCCACCACCGTCGAACGCCGCATTGGATGCTGGGCCAAGCCCGTAGCCCATGGTCTGGCCCCCCACCTCGAACGGCGGAAGAGTCGCGAACAGATGACACCCGATGTCGCCCGAAATCTGATGCTGGCCCAGATCCTCCTGCACCACCTTGAGCGCGGCAAAGATCGGCCGTTCGGGACATCCGGTGCAGAACCCCGGCGGGCGGGTCGGCACGGTCTTGCTCAGGTCGGGGATCTCGGGCGCGGACATATTGGGCGCGCGCACCTGACCGGGCAGCATATCGGGCGCGGCTGATTTCAGAAACGCCGTCACCCCGTCAAGCATCACCTGACCGGTGTATTCACCCGCCATCGGCAGCACGTCCTTGCCATAGAGTTTGACCTGACTGCCCGCCCGATACAGCATCGAGCCCAGCTGCTGTTCGATGAACTCCGGCTGGCCTTCCTCGACCACCAGAATATGCTCCTTGCCTACGCAAAACTCTGCAAATTCGTCTTTCACAATGGGATACGTCACGTTCAGCACATAAAGCGGAACCTCGCTGACACCGTTCAGATCGGCCAGCCCAAGCCGCTGCAATGCGCGGATCACGCCGTTATACATGCCGCCCTGAACGACGATGCCGACGGGCGCCACGTCCGGCCCGAACACCTCGTTCAACCCTTGTTCGCGAATGAACGCCTCTGCCGCAGGCCAGCGTGTGTTTACCTTGTCCTGCTCGTGGATATACGACATCGGCGGCAGCACGACGCGGGCGAAATCCTTTTGCGGATTTGACAGCGCGTCGCGCACGTTCAACGGCGGGGGCACGTTGTCACGCGTCTCGAACGACCCCGTCACATGGCAAGACCGGATGCGCACCATCAGCATGACGGGCGTGTTGCTGGCCTCGCTCAGCTCGAACCCCTGCCCAACCGCACGCGTGATCGACGGTAGGTTTGGCCGAGGATCCATCAGCCAGAACTGCGACTTCATCGCGAACGCGTGGCTGCGCTCCTGCATGATCGACGAGCCTTCGCCGTAATCCTCGCCCACGATGATCAGCGCACCGCCCCTCACGCCTGACGATGCCAGATTGGCCAGCGCATCCGACGCCACATTGACGCCCACAGGCCCCTTGAAGGTCACGGCACCCCGGATCGGGTAATGCACCGACGCGGCCAGCATGGCAGCCGCCGCCGCTTCCGACGCATTCGCCTCGTAGCGCACGCCCAATTCGCCCAGCAACCCTTCGGCATCGGCCAAAACGTCCATCAGATGCGAAATCGGCGCACCCTGATAGCCGCCGACATAGCCCACGCCGTTTTCCAAAAGCGCCTTGGTGATGGCAAGAATCCCCTCGCCGGTAAAGGTATCGCCGTCACCCAGACGAAGATGTTCGACCTCTGCCTTAAAGGATCGTTCTGCCATGGCGTGAGGCCCTCCAGCTACTCGATTACATTCAGGTGCATTTGACCGTGCTTATCATCACAAGATCGCGATGCCAAACAAAATGCAAATGCATATAAATTTTCCCGTCAGAAGTCATGCTGTCGAATGTTGCTCAGCATCTTTTGCAAAGTGACCACGAAGGCGCGCTGTTCGTTTTCGGAAATACCGCCGAACATATGTGAATAGCTTGCCATCATATGCGGCCACAGCCGGTCATAGGCCTGCCGGCCTTCGGCGGCCAGAAAGATGCGCACCGCGCGGCTGTCGGTGATGTCAGTTTCGCGCCGCACCAGCCCGTCGGTGACCAGTGCATCCAGAGCCCGGCTGAGCGTCGATTGCTCGACCACCGCATAGACCGCCAGTTCGCGAATCAGGATGCCGTCGACGGCAGACAGCACCGCCAGCGCGCGCATCTTTGGCGTGGTCAGGCCCAGCGCCGTCATTTCCTGGCGCAGGCTGGCGTTATACCGCCCCATGATCCGGTTCATCAGGTAGGGCGCGAAATTCTCAAGACCTATTTCGCCCAGACGCGGCGACGCGGTGACCTTTTCCCCGACTTTCATATTACCGCGTCCTTCATGTTATCGCGTCCTTCATGCACCCAGCCTCTTGGCCGCGTTGAACCCCGATCCACCGCCCAGCCCGGGCCCCGGATGCGCTGACGCCCCGATGTGATGCAGATTGCGCAGGTTCGGCCCTGCGGGCGTGCCCGGTAAAGGCCGCCACACGAAAAACTGATCGAGGCTGCATTGCCCCCCGTAAGGATCGCCGCCGACCAGATTGACGTTCATCGCCTCTAAATCCATCGGCGAATAGGCCCGCCGTGCCCGCTTGATCGCGTCGAAATTGCGGATATGTGCGCGCAGGATATCCTCGATCCGGTCGGCAAACGCCTCGCGCGTGGCCTCGTCCCAGTCAGTGCCGGAAATCGTCCCGCCCGCATCGCCCTTGATTGCGCTGGGCGCATCGGGGATTTGCAGCCACAAAATGCCCTTACCCTCCGGGCAGCGCGTCGGATCAAGCCTGTGCGGCTGACCCACGCAGATCGTGGGCACGGCGGGCAGCATGCCCCGCAAAGCCTCATTGCAGGACTTCGACACCGCATCGATACCGTCTGTCAGGTGGATCAGCGCCACATCGTCAAGCCCGTCGGCAATCCAGTCAGGCTGCCCGTCCAAAGCATAATGCAGCTGGAAATTGCCACGGCCATGGCGATAGGTCTGTGCCTCTGCGGCATCCTGCGCAGGCGGCGTGTCGAGCAACGACCCGTAAAGCTGCACCGGAGCGACCGACGCCAACACATCCGCCGCCGAAATCAGCGAGCCATCCGCCAGTGTCACGCCCACCGCACGCCCCTCTCTTGTGTTGATGTGCGCGACCTCGCAGCCGGTGCGCACCTCGCCGCCCTTCGCCTCGATCAGCGACACGAACGCCGCCGCCGCCTGCCCCGCGCCGCCTTTGACCACGGGCGCGCCAGCGGCCTCCAGGGCAAAGGCGATCACCTTGCCCATCTGGCCCGAATAGGTCGCTTCGGGCGTCAACCCGGTGTGCAGAACCCAAGGCGCATACAGCGCCTGAACCTGCGGGCTGGCATACGTCGTTTCCAACCAGCCCCGCGCCGGGATCATCGCCCGACCGATCCATGCCGACAGGCCGCGCGGCCCGCGTTTCCACAATTGACGCGCCATCAGCTTTGCCGTCGCAAACGACCACAAAGGCCCGCCAAGCAGCGCAAAGAGAAACTCCGCATCCGATTCGATCCCGGTCACGTCATCGCGGTGCGCCGTGCCGTCGCCCTTGGCAAACCCCTCGAACGCCACGATATTCGCCGCCCGGTCGGTGCTGAGAACGGCGCACGACCCGTCAGGCCGCAAAGCAGCCGTCGGATGCGGGGTATGACAAAACTCCAGCCCATGCCGCGCCAGATCCTCTGCCAGGGCCCCGTAGGCAGGCGAGGTCAGGAACAGCACAAACGTCGCTGCCATCACATCGTGATGAAAGCCCGGATCGGTGATCTCATCGGTGCGCATGCAGCCACCGGCCACGTCCTCGCGCTCCAGCACCAGCACCTTTTTGCCAGCCCTCGACAGCATCGCCGCGGCCACCAACCCATTGATGCCCGCGCCGATGATGACCGCGTCATAGCGGTTAGGCATCAGGCTTTCGGAACCAGCGCCAACGCCCGGATCGGGCTGCCGGTGCCGTGTTCGATCTTCAAAGGCGCGGCGATCAGGATCGCGCCTTTTGCAGGCAATTTTGCCAGATTGGCGAGCGACGCCAGCCCGAAACAATTGTTCTTGTGCAGCAGGTTATGCGCCGGATAGGGCGGCTCCATCCCGCCCGCCTGCCCTGCATCGGTGCCAATGCACTGCGTGCCCCAGCCGACGATGCCGCGGCTCAGAAGATATTCGATGCAATCGGGCGTGGGCCCCGGCGAATGTGGCCCGGTTTCGTCCGCGTTGAGGAACTTGGCCTCGTCATCGGCACGGCTGTCCCAGTCGCTGCGCATCACGACCCATTCGCCTTTTCCGATGGCGCCATGCTCGGCCTCCCACGCCTTGACGTGATCGGCGGTCAGCAGAAAATCCTCATCCTTGGCGCTCTCGGCCGAGCAGTCGATGACATTCACCGGTGCCACCAGCCGCTGCACATCCAGCGTGTCGGTGTAACCATCAGGGTAATCCTTGCCGGTGACCCAGTGATGCGGCGCGTCAAAATGCGTGCCCGAATGCTCGCCCAGAACCAGCCAGTTCCACGCGAAAAACGGCCCGTCCTCGTCATATTCGCTGATCTTGTTGATCTCGACCTTGGGTGTGTTCTTGGCGAAATCCGGCGGCAGTTGCAGGATCGGCGTGTTCGGCCCCAGAATCCCGGTGCAATCGACCACCTCGACCCCGCCCGAGGCGAGCATTCCACCAAGGCTCCCCAGAATGTCAGATGCGCTCATGTCGTTCTCCCTGTCCGTTTGACGGTGCAACCCGCACTCGTGTTTTCCTGAAATCATGCTAGACAGAATTAAATGCATACGCAAATATCCCGTCAACCCTTACGGAGGCGAAATGGCACCACAGCGCGACGCGATCATCATTGGCTCTGGCGTCAATTCACTGGCCTGCGCGGTGCATCTGGCGCATCGGGGCTGGCGCGTGGTGGTCTATGAACAGGCCGCGACCCCCGGTGGTGCGGTCAAATGCGGAGCCTACACTTTGCCGGGTCTGCGCCACGACTGGGGCGCGATGAACCTGTCGCTGTTCGCCGGATCGCCCTTTTTCGCTGAATATGGCGGGGCTTTGGCCGGGCATGGGCTGGAGTTTGCACCTGTCGCAAAATGTTTCGCCAGCGTGTTCGACGATGGCACATGGCTGGGGATCGGCACCGACGCGCAGGCCAATACCGCCCGCCTGAACGCTGAAAATGCCGACGACGCCAAGGCGTGGCAGGCGCTGGCCGCCGCTTTTCCGCAAGAGGCCGAAGACATCTTTGCCATCCTCGGCAGCCCCATGCAAAAGCGTGCATTTGCACGAATCGGTTGGAAACTGGCCCGCAAACGGGGCCTGCGCGGCTCGGCAGACTTCGCCCGATTCATGACGATGTCGCCCCGCGCATGGCTTGATCAGACATTCACGTCGGACAAGGTCAAAGCCCTGCTCGGCGTCTGGGGTATGCACCTCGATTTCGCGCCCGATATCGCGGGCGGCGCGGTCTTTCCCTATCTCGAAGGCATGGCCAATCAGGCGTTCGGCATGGTGCTGGGCAAGGGCGGCGCGGACACGATCGTGCACGCCATGGTCAAGCTGATCGAAGCCAAGGGCGGGAAGGTCATCTGCGACACCCCCGTCACCCATATCCTGAACGACGAAGGCCGCACTTTGGGGGTCACTTTGGCCAACGGCACCGACGTCCACGCAGGCACGGTGATTGCCAATGTCGCACCCTCCGCGCTGGCCCGGATGATCGGCGGTTCAGGCCACAAATCCTACGACGAAGGGCTGACCAAATTCGCCCACGCCCCCGGCACGATGATGATCCACGCAGCCCTTGACGGGCTGCCCGACTGGCGCGCGGGCACCCAATTGCAGGACTTCGCCTATGTCCACATCGCGCCGTCTTTGGACCAGATGGCGCGCACCTATCAGCAGGCCAGGGCCGGTTTGTTGCCGGATCAACCTGTCATCGTCGTGGGCCAGCCGACGACCATCGACCCCAGCCGCAGCACAGACGGCACCCACGCCCTCTGGATACAGGTCCGCATGGCGCCCGCGACGATCAATGGCGATGCGAAAGGCCAGATCACGGCCACAGACTGGGCGCAGGCCGCAGACCCCTTCGCCGACCGTATCCTTGACATCATCGACACCCATGCACCGGGAATTCGCAGCAAGATCAAGGGCCAGCGCATCGTCACCCCGCCTGAGCTGGAGCATGACAACCCCAACCTTGTCGGCGGTGATCAGGTCTGTGGAAGCCATCATCTCAGCCAGCATTTCCTCAATCGACCCATGCCTGGATATGCCGACGGATCGACGCCGATCAACAACCTCTGGCACACCGGGGCCGCCGTCTGGCCCGGTGGCGGCACGGGCGTCGGGCCCGGCTGGATGCTGGCTCAAAAACTTGCTAACAAATAACAAAACGACCAACAGGAGAGACCCATGAAACATCTTCCCCGGACACATCTGTCCCGCCGCAGCCTGCTGAAACTCAGCGCAGCAAGCGTCACGCTGAGCAGCCTCAGCCTGCCCGCCCTTGCGCAGGACATCAAAGAGCTGGTCATCGCCTACAACGTCAACCTGCCCAGCTGGGATCCGACCGTCGGCCCCTCTGCCGTGAACCCGACGATTCAGGGTCTCTACCAGTCGGTTTTCGACAGGTTCATCCACCAGAACCCCGATCTGTCGTTCGACGCAGGGTTGATCACCGACTGGGGCTGGAACGACGACCTCTCCCAGATCTGGATGGACGTCCGCGAGGGCGTCAGCTGGCACAACGGCGATCCCTTCACCCCCGAAGACGTGGTCTGGTCGCTGGAACGCGCGGGCAACCCCGACACCGGCAATCCAATCCAGTTCGTCTGGAGCAAGGTCGGCAATTACGCCATCGAGGGCAGCCGGATCACCGCCGACGTGCTGGAATACGAGCCAACATTGTTCAAATGGATGGCCTTTCTCACCGGCTATGTGTTGCCCAAGAAATACTATGAAGAGGTCGGCGCGGCAGGCTTCGAGGATGCCCCCATCGGCACCGGCCCCTACAAGGTCGAACGGTTCGAGCGGAACGCCTTCGTCCGCCTCACCGCCAACCCCGATTACTACCGCGGCGCACCGGAATTCGAATCCGTGACGATCAAATTCGTGACCGACGCGGCCTCCCGCGTGGCCGAGATCGAAAGCGGCAATTCCCATGTGACTTTGGAAATACCCTACGAAGAGTTCGACCGCCTCAAGGACACCGCGGGCCTGTCGGGCACCTCTGCCCCGATCTCCGATATCGGCATGATCTTCCTCAACGATATCGACGTGATGACCGACCCCAACGTGCGCATGGCCGCCGCCCATGCCATCGACAAATCGCTGATTGTCGAACGGTTGCTATCGGGCTACGGCGTCCCCATCGACACGCTGCAAACGCCGGAATATTCGGCCTTCGACGCTACAATCAATGTGGCCTATGACCCCGACAAGGCCGTCGAATTGCTCGCCGCGAGCGGATACAGCACCGACAACCCGGTCCGCTTTACCATCCAGACCACGCGCGGGTTCAAGCCCAAGGATTACGAGATCATTCAGGCCATCGTCGGCCTCTGGCGTCGCGTGGGCATTGAAGCCGAGATCGAAGTCTATGAAATCGCCAAGCATTTTGAGCTGCGTGCCGCAGATCAGCTCGCCCCCGCCGCCTTCTACAATTGGGGCAACGCTGTTGGCGATCCGACCACATCGACAGGCTTCGCCATGTTCGGCCCCTCCCCCCATTCGGTCTGGGACGGCGAGGAACTGATCGCCAAAATCGGACCGCTCTGGGGCGAGGCGGACGAGGATAAACGCATTGCCGGCTGGAAGGAAGTCGACCGCTACATCGCTGAAAACGCTCTGGTTATTCCGCTGATGCAATATGTTCAGCCGATCCTGCATGCCGTGGGCGTCAACGTGGTTCCGCACGCCTCGGGCGCGCTGCTGCCTGCGCTGATGACCCGTGCATAAAACAATCGCCGGGGCGCACATGCCCCGGCCCCTCATATGCAACTGATCCGCGCCATCCTCACCCGTATCGTGACCACCGCGATCACCCTTCTGGGGGTCGCGGTGATCGTGTTCGTGGCCATCCGCGTGGTCCCCGGAAACCCCATCGCCATGATGCTGCCGCCGGGCGCGACCGAGGCCGATATCGCGCGCCTGCAAGCGTTTTATGGCTTTGACAAAAGCATCTTCCAGCAATTCCTGATTTGGGGGCAGGGCGTGTTGCAGGGCGATCTGGGCACCTCGATCACCACCCGCCAGCCGGTCGCGTCACTGGTCCTTGGCCGTCTGCCCGCCACGCTGGAACTGTCGGTGATGGCGCTGATCATCGCCGTCATTCTGGGCGGGTTCCTCGCCCTTACCGGGACACGGATGCGCGACACAAGGACCGAGGCCGCCATCGACGTCACCAACGGCATCACCCTGTCGGTGCCCGATTTCCTGTGGGGTCTGGTGCTCATCCTGCTCTTTGGTGTCGCCTTTCCGATCTTCCACATCTCGGGGCGGATTTCGCCCTCCATAGACTTCGATTTCGCCACGCAATTCTACCTGACAGAGAGTCTGTTACGCCTGCAATTCGCCATCTGGGCCGACATCATCGCCCATATGTTCCTTCCCGCCTTGGCGCTGGCATTGCCCCTGTCGGCGATCTTCGCGCAGCTGCTGAAACAATCGCTCAAGGAAACCATGCACCTCGATTATGTGACACTCGCCCGCACCAAGGGCTATTCCGAACACCACGTCATCACCCGCGAAGCGCTGCCCAACGCAATCCTGCCAACTCTTACTTTGGTCGGCGTGCAATTCACGTTCCTGATCGGTGGCACGGTGATAATCGAGCGATTGTTTTCCTACGAAGGTCTTGGCAACATGGCCATCGACGCGGTCATCAACCGCGATCTGCCGCTGATTCAAGGCATCGTTCTGGTCTTCGCGGTTCTGTTCACAGCTGTGAACCTTATGGTTGATCTGATGTATGTCGTGCTCAACCCAAAGTTGCGCAATGTCTGAACCGAAAATGTCTGAACGTGAAATGTCTGAACGTGAAATGTCTGAACGTGAAATGTCTGAACCGAAAATGTCTGAAACACCGACTATGGCCGACGTGCGCGGCATGGTGCGTCGGCGCATCGGCCCGCGCCTCTGGCTGCCCGGACTATGGCTGACGTTGCTCGTCATCGGCGCTGTTTTCGCCCCGTGGATCGCCCCGCAAGACCCTCTGGCGCAAGACCTCTTCACCTCGCGCCTGCCGCCATTCTGGATGGACGGCGCGGAACCCGGCTACCTTTTAGGCAGCGATTCGCTGGGCCGCGATGTGCTGAGCCGGATGCTTTACGGCGCCCGGATCGCGCTAATCGTAGCCGTGGTCGCCGGCACGCTGACCTGCCTGATAGGGGCGACTTTGGGTCTGATCGCAGGGTTCTATCGCGGCTGGCCAGACATGATCATCAGTCGTCTCATCGACATCTGGATGGCCTTTCCGCCGGTACTGTTCGCGATCCTCTTGATCGCGGTCATCGGCACCGGGCTGACGTCGATCATCATCGCCATCGTGGTCATCGACTGGACCCGCTTTGCCCGCGTCGTCCGCGCCGAAGCCATGACCCAGGGCGCGATGGATTACGTCGCCTCGGCGCAGGTTGCGGGGCGCAGCCGATTTTCAACCATGCTCACCGAGATCCTGCCCAACGTGCTGCCGACCATCGTGGCACTGCTGACGCTGGAAATGGGCATCGCCGTGATCGTCGAGGCGATCCTGTCTTTCGTCAACCTGTCGATCAGCACCGATTCCCCGACATGGGGCGGCATGATTTCCGAAGGGCGCATTTCGATCCATCAGGCGTGGTGGGTGCTGGTCTTTCCCCTGATCGCCTTGTTCCTCACGGTGCTCAGCCTCAGCCAGTTGGGCGAAGGCTTGCGCGACCATTTCGACCCGGTGCTGCGATGAGCTTTTTGTCGGTGCGCAATCTGTCGGTGAGCCTGAAAGGCGGCCCGCGTATCCTGCGCGATGTGTCGCTGGATGTGAGCGCCGGAGAGGTGCGCGGGCTGGTCGGCGAATCTGGCGCGGGCAAGTCGATGATCGGCAAGGCAGTGCTGGGCACCTTGCCCCGCGCATTGCAGATCGACCGGGGGAAAATCCTGCTGGACGGCGACGATTTGCTGATGCTGGACCCGCGTGAAAGACGGCGGCGGATAGGGGCGAATGTGGCTCTGATCCCGCAGGATCCGCTTACCGCGCTGAACCCGTCGCGCCGCATTGGCCGTCAGATCACCGACCGGCTGGTAGATATTCTGGGCTGGTCGCGGAGCGACGCGGATGCCCGCGCGCTTGTGTTGCTGGACGAGGTGCATATCCCCGACGCGGCCCGCGTGCTGCGGCAATATCCGCATGAATTGTCGGGCGGCATGCGGCAGCGGATCCTCATTGCCTCGGCCTTTGCCGCAGAGCCAAAACTGATCGTCGCTGACGAGCCGACGACGGCGCTGGATGTGACGGTGCAAAAGCAGATCCTGCGTCTGATCCGCGAGATGCAAGAGAGGCATGGCACCGCGCTGCTGTTCGTGACGCATGATCTGGGGGTGGTGTCCAAAATTTGCCAGTCGCTGTCCGTGCTTTATGCGGGCAAGGTGGTCGAGGATACGGGTATCGAGGCGTTCTTCGGCGGGCCGACGCATCCCTATTCCGCCGCCTTGCTGGCCGCGACGCCGAAATATACCGACCCCGAAGGCAGCCTGATGCCGGTCCCTGTGGATGTGATCGCGCAGGTGCAGGCCGAGGTCGATGCGGCCGATGCGGGGTGGGTCTAGATGCTTTACAGGGTCAACGATCTGCATCTGTCATTGCCGGATCAGACGCGCAAACCGCTGTTGGGCGCGGCACCACGCATCGAGATTCTGCGTGGGCTGAATTTTGAGATTGAGCAGGGTGAAGTTCTTGGGATCGTTGGCGGATCGGGATCAGGCAAGTCGACGCTGGGCCGCGCGATGGTGCGGTTGCTGGAACCGACGGGCGGCACGATCGCGTTCGACGGGCAGGATATCACCCATATGGACGAGGCTGCGCTGCGGCCCATGCGCAGGCAGTTCCAGATGATCTTTCAGGACCCGTTGTCGTCGCTCAACCCGCGCCGGCGGGTCGGCGGGATCATCGCGGGGCCGTTGCGGCTTTACGGCGTCGAGGATACCACGCGCGCGGTCGGTGATGCGCTGGATCACGTTGGTTTGCCGCGCGCCTTTGCCCGCCGCTATCCGCATGAATTGTCCGGCGGGCAGCGGCAAAGGGTGGGTATCGCAAGGGCGATTGCGCTGCGGCCAGAGTTCATTCTGGCGGACGAGATCGTGTCGGGGCTGGACGTGTCGAGCCAGGCACAGGTGCTGAACCTGCTGGGCGGGCTTGTGCGCGAATTTGGGCTGACGCTGGCCTTCATCAGCCACGATCTGTCGGTGATCCGGCGGCTCTGCACGCGAATTATGGTGCTGCACGAAGGACGGATCGTGGAGATGGCCGAGACGGCGGAGCTGTTTGCCAACCCCAAGGCCGCCTATACGCGCAGCTTGCTGGAGGCTATTCCGCTGCCGGATTTGGAGCAGGTCTGGGATTAGGCGCGCTTCAATGCGAATTTTGCACCCTGTAGCGGTTTTCAAGGATCGACACGAGCCGCACCAGCGGCAGCAGCACGATCAGATACATGCAGGCGGCGGCGATCAGCGGCGACGGATTGGCGGTGAGCGCCTGCGCATCGGTGGCCTGCTTCAGCAGGTCCGGCATGGCGACCACAGAGGCCAACGAGGTGTCCTTGGCGATGGCCACGGCATTGGATGTGTGCGGCGGGATCGCGATTTTCAGGGCTTGCGGCAGGATCACCTTCCAGATGGTGACGCGAAAGGGCAGGCCGAGGGAGTCCGCGGCTTCGGTCTGGCCGCGTGGCACGGCTTGGATGCCGGCGCGGAACACTTCGGCGGTGAAGGATGAGAACACCAGCCCGAGACCCAGAGCGGCGGCGGTGAAGGAGTTGAAGCGGATGCCCACGAAAGGCAGCGCGTAATAGATCAGGACCAGCAGGACCAGAATCGGGATGGCGCGGAAGAGATCGACGAAGGCAATGGCGAACCAACGCCACGGGCGCGGCGCGTAAAGGCGCACAAGGCAGATGCCGACGCCCGCGAAACCGCCGAGGATGACCACGGTGAGCGCGAGGGCGACGGTGTTGTAGATGCCTTTGACCAGCATCGGGGCCACCCGCTGGATGACTTCCCAATTGAGGAACGTGTCGACAAAATCCATTTTGGTATCCCGGATGGTGGGGCGGCGCGGGGCCGCCCCTGCGGTGTTATTCTGCCTGCGGGATGGGCAGCACGGTCATGGTCGCCGTGCCCGCAGAAGGCTCTGTTTCGAGCCATTTGCGGTAGATATCGGCCAATGTGCCGTCTTCCTTGATCTCGGTGATGGCGGCGTTGACGCGCTCGAGATTGGGCGAATTTTTGGGCAACATGATACCGAATGTCTCGCCTGTCTTGATGCGCTCAGCGACCTTGAGGCTGGTCATCTGCTTGGCCGCGAATTCGAACCCGAGGATGTCGCCGATGCCGCCTGCGATGCGCCCGTTGGCGACGTCAAGCAGCAGGCCCTGCTGGTTGGTGTAGCTTTTGTAATCGCCAAAACCGTAGGTTTCGGTGTTTTCCGATATCCACTTTTCGCCGGTGCTCGCGGCGATGGCCCCGACGGGCAGGCCCCTGAGCTCCTCAAGGCTTGTCACGCCTTCCTGATTGGTCACGAGGCCCAGGTCGCTGTCGTAATAGCCCTGGGTAAAGGACATGTTTTGCAGCCGGTCATTGGTGATCGTGATGGTCGAGATCGCCATGTCAATGCGCCCCGAGGCTGTCGCGGCAAAGAGCGCCTGAAAGCCGAGGTCCTGAATTTCGAGTTCCACGCCGATGCGCTCGGCTATCTCGTTGACCAGATCGACCTCGAAACCTTCGAATTCGCTTTGTTCGTTCTTGAATTCCCAAGGCGGGTTGTTGGGATATGCGCCCACGGTCAGCGTTTCGGACAGCGCGGGCAGGCCAAGCATGGACAAGGTCAGCGCGATGGGGGCAAGCAGTTTTCTCATTGTCAACTCCCGATGAGGCGGCCCCCTTGGGTGGCGCCAAATTATATATGCAATTGAATGTAATCAGGTTATGTGGTGGAGGTCCACAGGTATTTGCGAAAGGGCTTCGGATGGACAGAGTAGCGATAGTGACGGGTGCTGCGGGCGGCATGGGGCGCGCGATTTGTGCGCAGTTGGTGCGTGACGGGTTGCGGGTGATCGGGCTGGATATGGATCGCGAAAAGCTCGAAGCGGTTCCGGGGATCGCGCCGATGGTGGTCGATCTGACAGAGCCAGAGGCGATTTCAGCCGTGTTCGGACAGGTGGCGCGCGATTTCGGCGGGCTGGACGTGTTGGTGAACAACGCCGGCACCTGTTTCATGTCCGAGTTTCCCGACATCCCGGTGGCGGAGTTCGAGGCGCAGATGGCGGTGAATTTCTCCGGCGCGTTTCACTGCTGTCAGCAGGCGGTGCGGCTGATGGAAGGGCGGGACGGTGTGCGCAAGATCGTCAACATTTCATCCAACGGTGCGTATAATTTCGACGTGTTCGACCCGCCGCATTACCGCGCATCCAAGGCGGCGCTGGACAATCTGACCAAGGATCTGGCCCGGCGCTATGCGCGCGAAAAGATTGCGGTGAATTCGCTGGCCCCTGCGATGACCGAGACGCCCTTGTTCGATGTTCTAAGCGCCGAGGTGCTGCAAAAGGCCATTGACCAGATGCCGCATGGACGCGCGATGCAGCCTTCTGAGGTGGCGGCGTGGGTCGGATTTCTGGTATCGCCTGCGGGGGATATTTGCAGCGGTAACGTGATCATTCTCAATCAGGGGCGGGATGTGCGTTAGCGGTAACTTTGCGGTGCCTTGCGCAGGTTTGGCCATTGGCGGGGGCAATGGCCGTAGACGATGAATGCGCCGCGCTGGTCGGCGCGGGCCAGAATGCGGGTCGCGTGGTGCAACGCCTGATCGGCGTCCCATGAGCCGACGAACGCCTCGTCCACCTCTGAGGGTCGCGAAATGGCATCGGAAGTCAGCAAAACAGGGCCGGTCTGCGGCAAATCCAGCTCGAACGCCAGTTGCCCTGGGGCGTGGCCCGGTGTCAGCAACGCGCGAAAGCCCGGGCCGATGTCGGTATCGGCGTCGATCAGGTGACAGGTTCTGTCCGGCCAACCCATCGGTTGCGCGCCTTGCCAATAGAGCGGTTTGGGCAGGTCGCGTTCGGCCCGCGCCATCAGGATCGGGGCGGGGACATCGTGCAGCGCGCCGATATGGTCGATATGGGTGTGGCTGACGATGTGCAGGGTGATATCGTCCAGCGTCAGACCGACCCGGCCAAGCTGGGCTGCGGGCAGATTTTCGGGGCTGAGCGCGACCACGGCTCCAAAACTGCCGAGCCTGTCCTCGGCGCTGGCGGCCTGCGCATCATGGGCGTATTTCGCGGGCATGCCGGTGTCGATCAGGATGTGTTCATCCGAATCGGTGTCGATCAGAAAACCGCTCAGACCAATGATTCGGCCATTGGCATGCACGGTGAAGAGGCCATAATCCAGTATGGTCAGGCGAATGGGGTGACCTGTAAGCAACATGGGACCAGAAATGCAATATGATGGGTAAAGTCAAGATTCATACGCTGTTCCAGTATCTTCTGGATGCAGCAGAGGCGCAGCCCCGCGCGGTGGTCGGCTTCTCGCTGTCGGCCTCACCCAGACTGGGGGAGTTTCTGGGGGATCTCGACCCGGATCTGCCGCTCGACTGGAACGGTGTGGATTTTCGCGGGCTGCCGATGTTGCGCGACCGGGTGCTGGCGCAGGCGGGGCTGACGGGGGTTTGCGCTGCCAATGATGTGCTGATCACCGCAGGCGCAGCCGAGGCGAATTATCTGGTGCTGCGCCAGCTTTTGGAGCCCGGAGACGAGATTGTGGTGGAGCATCCGGGCTGGCCACAGGCAGAGGTTCTGGCGCAGGCGATGGATGTGACGGTGCGGCGGGTTGCGCGGGATGAGGGCGCTGAATGGGCTTTGCTGCTGGACGCGCTGGCCGAGGCCGTGACGCCGCGCACAAAGCTGATCTTTCTGACCAATCCCAACAATCCGACCGGGGCGCTGATGGATCTGGCGACACTGGATGCGATCGTGGATATCGCGCGCGATGCCGGCGCGTGGCTGCTGGTGGACGAGGTTTATGCCGGGCTGGAATGGTCCGGCCCGCGCAGCCCGTCGGTGGCGGGGATGTATGAACGGGGGATCACCACGGGGTCGGTGTCCAAGGCGCTGGGCTTGCAGGGGCTGCGCACCGGCTGGCTGATCTGCCGCAATCCGGAGCTGGTGATGGACGCGGTGATCTTGCGCGAAAACGGGTCGGAAATCATGAATGTGCTGGGCGAGCATATCGCCTGCGCGGCTTTGGAGCCTGTGCGTCTGGCTGCGGCGCTGGACAAGGCGCGTGCCGAAGGGCGCGCCAATCTGGATCACATGTCGCACTGGTTGGCCGCGACCGATGGGCTGACATGGGTGCCGCCCGCCGCCGGCCTGATCGGGTTGGCAAAGTTGCGCGACGGGATCGACAGCGACGCCTTTGCCAGGGCCTTGCTGGCAGAGCCGTATCGCACGTTCATTCTGCCGGGCAGTGCGTATGATCTGCCGGGCTATGTGCGGTTGGGCGTCGGCGGTGGTGCAGAGGTCAATCTGCAAGAGGGGCTCACGCAGGTGGCCGCCCTTTTGTCCACTTTGGGTGACGAGTGATCACGACGGCTGCCCGGCGGCCTGTTCATGCGGGTGTTTGCCCAGAATGATCATGCTGAGCAGATCGTCGTCGGTGACGCTCGACACATCGACGGTGCCGACAAGCTGGCCGTTCTTCATCACCGACGCGCGGTCGCACAGCTTCATCACGTCATGCACATCGTGGCTGATCAGGAAAATCCCGATACCGTCGGCCTTGAGCTGTTCGATCAGGTCGCTGACCATCTGCGTCTCGTGTGGACCCAAGGCCGCTGTCGGTTCGTCCATGATCAGGATCCGTGCGTTGAAATAGACCGCGCGGGCGATGGCGACGGATTGGCGCTGACCACCGGAAAGGGCCGACACTGGGTCGCTGAATTTGGAGAAATTCGGGTTGAGACGGTGCATGATCTTGCGCGTCTCGGCCTCCATCGCGTCATCGTCGACCATGCCGAGGCGCGTGACCAGTTCGCGGCCCAGAAAGAGATTGGAGGCGGCATCGAGATTGTCTGCCAGCGCCAGCGTCTGGTAGATCGTCTCGATATTGTAGCTGCGGGCGTCGCGCGGATTGCGGATGGTGGCGTGTTCGCCGTTGATCATGATCTCGCCTGAATCGGCTTGGTAGGCACCCGAGAGCATCTTGATCAGGGTTGATTTCCCGGCGCCGTTGTGGCCCAGCAGGCCCACGACCTCGCCCGCGTGCAGATCGACGCTGACGTGATCGACGGCATGGACGCCGCCGAAAGCGATGCACATGTCGCGCAATTCGACCAAGGGTGTATGGCCCTGTGCGCGGGCTGTGGAACCTTTCATCGCTTCGCTCCTGTGCGCTTGCGGTAGATCGTGTCGATCAGCACGGCCAGCACCAGCACCGCGCCGACCACGATGTTCTGGAACGGCGCGTCGACGCCGACCATCGCCATGCCCGATTGCAGCGATTGCATGATCAGCGCGCCAAGGATCGCGCCGTATATGGTGCCGATGCCCCCCGCCAGAGCGGTGCCGCCGATGACCGCCGCCGCAATCACGCGCAATTCGTCCAGCGTGCCGATGTCGTTGGAATGGTTGGTCAGGCGGGCGCTGGCCACGACTGCCGACACTGCACAAAGCGCGCCCATGATGGCAAAGACCTTGACCGTAAGCATGCGGGTGTTGATGCCGCTCAGCTCTGCCGCGTCGGGGTTGCCACCGGTGGCATAGATGTAGCGGCCAAGCCGGGTGCGTTGTGCCACGATGGTCATGACGATGGCCACCGCGATCAGGATCAGGACCGAGATCGGCAGGCCGTAGCTGGCGGTGAAGCCCTCTGGCATGATCTCGCCGCGCGCCTCGAACATCCGCTCAAGCCTGCGGACGGGGATTTCGTAGGAATTCAGCATCCAGATGAAGCCGAGGATCATGGCGGTTGTGAGCGCGCCGAGGAAGGCTTCGGCCCAGAGCGGTTTGACCGGAAAGCCGTGCCGCGCCTTGTTGCGACGGGCGTTGATGAGACCGGCAAGGGCGAGAACGACGGCCATGATACCGATGATCCACGACCACGTCTCGCCCAATGTGCCGTTGATACCGCCGAAGGTCATGAAGGTGCTGTCGAGCGGGCCGATGGTTTGCCCACTGGTCATATACCATGCAACGTTGCGCCAGACCAGAAGCCCGCCAAGCGTAACGATGAAGGCGGGGATCGCCAGATAGCCGATCAGCCAGCCGTGGAATGCACCGATGGCGACGCCGGTGATCAGGCCCGCGACTATCGTGATCGCCCAGGTGGCGGGGTGGTTGAGGCCGAGGCCCATGGTATCGGGCAGGAATTGCGTTTGGGTCATCGCCATGACGGCGGAACAGGTGGCCAGCAAGGATCCGACGCTGAGGTCGATGTGCCTTGTGACGATGACAAAGACCATGCCGGTGGCCATGATCGCCACGCTGACCGTCTGGATCGTCAGGTTGAACACGTTGCGCGGGGTCAGAAAGCGCCCCTCGGTGATCAGATCGAACCCGATGCACAGCACCGCGAAAGCGCCGATCATACCGAGCAGTCTCGTGTCCAGTTCAAGCGTGTCGAGGATGGAGCGTTTGCGCGGCGGGGCTGCGTGCGTGCTGGTGTCGGTCATGGGGATGCCTTGGCTGCTTGGCGACAGGATGATGGGTGACGAGGCTTACCGGTAACGGGCACCTGTCCTGACGGGGTGTCCCGGGCCAGCGCGCAGCGGCCCGGGACGATAGATTCAGTTACAGGGCGCAGGGCCGTCCGTCACACCCTGGCAAAGAGCCTCCTGGGTGATCCAGCCTGCATCGGTAACATCCGACAGGTTGTCGCGCGTCACCGGCACGGGGGCCAGAAACACCGCCGTCATCTCGGTGCCAGCGGGCGATGTCCAGCTTTGGGCGCCAGCGACGTCCTTCATCATGGTGTCACCGGCCAGCGCCACGGCGATCTCGCCTGCCGCCTTGCCCAATGCGCGGGCGTCTTTCCAGACGGACACGGTCTGCGTGCCCTTGGCGACGCGGTTCAGCGCCGCATGGTCGCCGTCCTGGCCCGACACCGGGATGCCGTCCATGCCCTGAGCCGTGAGTGCCGCCACAACACCGCCTGCGGTGCCGTCATTCGAGGCCACGACTGCGTCGACCTTGTTGTCCTGCGCGGTCAGGATCTGTTCCATGTTGCGCTGGGCATTGGCGGGCAGCCAGCCGTCAGTATAGGCCTCGTCCACGATGGTGATGTCACCGGCGTCGATGGCTGCTTGCAGGATCTCCTGCTGACCGCCGCGCAGGAAATCCGCGTTGGGGTCGGTGGGCGAGCCCTTGATCATCACGTAATTGCCCGAAGGCTGAGCGGCGAGCACGGCGCGGGCCTGCATCCGGCCCACCTCGACATTGTCGAAGGTCAGGTAGAATGCGCGGGCATCCTCGATCAACCGGTCATAGCCCACGACCGGGATGCCTTCGTCAGCGGCAGCCTGCACGGCGGGGCCGATGGCCTGACTGTCCTGTGCGAGGATGATCAGCGCGTCGACGCCCTGAGCGATCAGCGATTCGACATCGGAGAGCTGCTTGCTGGAGCTCGATTGCGCATCGGACGACAGGTATTCGCCACCTGCGGCTTCGATGGCGGCCTTCATGGCGGCTTCGTCGGTTTTCCAGCGCTCTTCCTGGAAATTCGACCAGCTGACGCCGACGGTCTGCGCCATGGCGGCAGGGCCTGCCAGCATGCCAAAGGTGACCGCGGCTGCGGTAACTAGGTGTTTCATTGGATCCTCCCAAACAATGTCGACTGTGGCGCGATTCTGATTGATCGATGCCCAGCTTTCACAAGTGTGGCGCAATTAAATTCGAAAATCAAATTAATTGTCGCCTTGATGTTGAAACTGCGGCAAGCTGGAGGGGTGACGACCAACAGGGGCCAGCCATGAACGCAGATACACGTGGAGGAAGCCGCCGGCTGATCCTGGATGCGATCCGGCGCGCCGGGCGGATTGCGCGTATCGATCTGGCGCGCGCCACGGGAATTTCGCAGGCCACGATCACCACGATCACCGCCGACATGCTGCGTCAGGGCCTGATCGAAGAGGTGACCGCCGAGGGTCACAGCCGTCGGGGCCGTCCGCGTGTCGATCTGGCGCTGCGGGGTGCCGCGCATGTGGTCGTGGGCGTGAAAGTGGCGCATCGCAGCCTGTCGATTGCGCTGATGGATTTCGCAGGTATCCTGATCGGAGAGCATCACGCCGCCTTGCCCGTCCCTGTGATGCCGGCCTGTGATCTGGTGCAGGTTCTGGCGGATGCGGTGGACGCGGCGGCGCGGTCGATTGGTCTGACGCGCGCGGATATTACCGCTGTCGGCGTCGCGCTGGCCGGGATCGTCGATGCCAGCCGGGGCTTTGTCTATTGGTCGCCGTCCTTGACCGACCGCAACGTGCCGTTCTCGGATCTGACCGGTGCGGCGCTGGGTCTGCCGGTGTTTGTCGACAACGACGCCAATCTGGTGGCGATGGCAGAGCAGCTCTTTGGGCAAGGCCGGGATGTGTCGGATTTCATCGTGGTGACCATCGAGAACGGTGTCGGAATGGGGATCGTACTGAACGGTGCGCTTTATCGTGGGGCGCGGGGCTGCGGGGCCGAGTTTGGCCATACCAAGGTGCAGCTGGACGGCGCCCTGTGTCGCTGCGGACAGCGTGGCTGCCTTGAGGCTTATGTCGCTGATTATGCGCTGCTGCGCGAAGCCTCCGTGCAGCAGACCGGATCGCCCATTACGGTCGGTGACGTGTTGGATGCCGCGCGCGCAGGCGACGCGACGGCGCAAAGCATCGTCAACCGTGCGGGGCGCATGTTTGCCATGGGGCTGGCCAATATTGTCAACATCTTCGACCCGCAGCTGATCATTCTGGCAGGCGAGCGGATGCAGTCGGATCACCTCTATGCGCAGGATGTGATGGCGGATCTGGAGCGTCAGATCGTGCAGATCGACCTGCCGCCGCCACGGGTGGTCATTCACCGCTGGGGCGATCTGATGTGGGCGCGGGGGGCTGCGGCCTATGCGATTGACCACGTTGCCGACATGTCGCTGCGCGGAGGCGGGAGAAATGCGGCCTGAGATTGTGCTGATCTGTCTGGCGGGGTCCGTTTTCGCCCAATCCGTCGATGCAGGTCCGGTGTTCGACGAAATCCCCATGGCCGAGCATCGCTACACCGGCGGGTGGGAGCATTTTGTCGGTGGCGGCCTCGCGGTCTTCGATTGCAACGGCGATGATCTGCCAGAGCTGTTCGCAGCAGGTGGCGATAGCCCTGCGACGCTGTTCGTGAATGTCACTGGGGCCAGTGGTCGGTTAGAATTCGACCCTGTTACGCCTGAAAACCTGTCTTTGACCGGGTTGACCGGGGCCTATCCTCTGGACATCGACAGCGACGGAACGCTTGATCTTGCCTTGCTGTCGACAGGTGCAAACCGGGTGATGCGCGGGCTTGGCGGCTGTGCGTTCGAACCGTTCGATCTGGGCCTGCCCGAGACGGAGCAATGGACCACGGCGTTCACCACCACATGGGAGGCAGGACAGGTTTTGCCGACGCTGGTCTTTGGCAATTACGTCGACCGCATGAACCCCGAAGGCCCTTTCGGCACCTGCGATACCCATGTCTTGCTGCGACCCGATGGGGGGCATTATGCCGATCCGATCGTGCTGGAGCCGGGGTTCTGCGCGCTCTCGATGCTGTTTTCCGACTGGTCCCGCAGTCAGCAGCCCGACCTGCGGGTGTCCAATGACCGGCATTACTTTGTGCGGGGCGGGGCTGAGCAGATGTGGCGTATATCGCCTGATATCAGTCTCTACACAGAGGAAAACGGCTGGCAGAACCATGCGCTCTGGGGCATGGGGATCGCCAGCCGGGATGTGACGGGCGACGGGTTGCCGGATGTCTACCTGTCTTCCATGGGCGATCAGCGGTTGCAGATCCGTCAGGGTGACGGCGCGCGCTGGGTTGATGTGCCTTATGCATGGGGCACGGCGGCGCAACGGCCGCATACAGGCGATGACGGCCGCCCCTCGACCGGCTGGCACACGGCCTTTGGCGATGTGCAGAACGACGGTCTGGACGATATCTTTGTCGCGAAAGGCAATGTTGATCAGATGCCGGATATGGCGATGGACGACCCCAATTCGCTGCTGATCGCCACGGGTCGGCGGCGCTGGGCCGAAGGTGCCGCGGACGCCGGTGTCGCCAGCATGGCGCGGGGGCGCGGTGCCGCGCTGGTCGATCTCAATGGCGACGGGTTGCTCGATCTGGCGGTCGTCAACCGGCGCGCGGCGATGCAGGTCTGGCAGAACGTGACAGAGGATGCTGGACACTGGCTGAGCATTGCCTTGCGACAACCTACGCCGAACGTCTTTGCCGTCGGGGCGTGGATCGAGGTCGAGACGGACGGCATGGTCCAGGCGCGCGAGATCACGATTGGCGGCGGCCATGCAGGTGGGTCGTTCGTGCCCGAACATTTCGGTCTGGGACAGGCGCGGGGCGTGCGGGCTCGGGTGATCTGGCCTGATGGGGACACCGGTGAATGGTCTGTGTTAGAGCCTGATCGGGCGCATATTCTGGCACGCTGAGCCCTAGTCCGGCACCGTCAGACCGGAAGGCACGGCAAGCGGAACGCCCAGCCTTCCGGCAATGCCCGCAGGGTCATCCAGCGCGCTCAGGAAAGCCAGAATATCGGCGATTTCGGCGTCACTCAGCACCTGTGGCGGCAGGTCGTTGGCGGCGGCGATCGCGGCGACTTCGGCAGGGTCATCCATGATCCGCCAATCCTGCGCACCGGGCAGATCAGGCAACACGACCTGCCCCCGGTCATAATTCATCAGCGCCGCCACCGGGTCGAGATGATGCCGCACAACATTCTCAAGCGTCGCATAGGCCCCCGCATGACCGTAAGGCGCGGTCTGCGTGACGTTGCGCAAGGATGGCGTGCGAAAACGGAATCTGTCTTCGGTGCGGCCGGTGACGCGCATGCGGCCTTCGTCGCGGGCGTGGCGTTCGAACCGCGCGGCCTTGCCGGGGCCAAGCTGCGGCATGGCGATGGCGTGAAAGCCGTGGTCGGTCTGGAAGTGCCCTGCGTGGCAGGCGCTGCAAGCGGCCTTTCCGGTGAACAATATGCGACCGCGTTCGGCTTCCGGGTCCAGCGGAATTCCCTTGCGCACAAAGCGGTCATAGGCGCTGTCATCGGCGCGCCATTCATGCGCCATGAAGGCGGCCAGCGCGTCGGAAACCTGGGTAAAGCTGACCGGATCATCGCCGTAAACCTGCGCGAACCTGGTGCGATATTCTTCGATCTCTGCCACGCGGGCGGCGATGCGCGCCCAGGCTCCGTCATCGCCCGTCAGCATGCCCTGACGCACGGCCTGGGCGATTTCGTTTTCGGAATAATGCCCCGCCATCTCGTCGCCCGACAGCACCGGAAACATGGATTGCGCCGACAGCACGCCCGAAAACCCGCTGACCATTTCAGAGCCCAGCGGCGTGCGGATGCCTTCGGGCCGGGTCATATCCGCCTCGAGCCGACCGTCGTGGAACATGACCGAAAACTCGGACGCGCCCAGATTGAAGAGCGCAGGCGCATTGCGTGGAAGGCGCTGTTCGGGCGGGTTAGAGACTGATACGATCCTGTCCGGCCCCAACCCTGTGCCACCATCGCCCAAGCCCAGCGACAGGCCATCGGCGGTGCCGAGACGGGGATGATGACAGGTGGCGCAAGCGACCTCGCGGTTGCCGCTCAGGATAGGATCGTAGAACAATTGCCAGCCCAGAATGACCAGATTGCGGTCTTGCTTTGGGAAATCGGGCTCTGCCAGTGCAGGAGCAGCGAACAGGCACAAAGCGGCGAGAAGAGCGCGCATCAGGTGATCTCGATCCGGGTTATGTGGCGATAGGGCGCATCGGGGGTGCACAGGATCTGCGGGAAATGCGGCTGGTTGACGGCGTCGGGAAAGCCCTGCGCCTCTAGACACAGACCGGCGAAGGGCGCATGGTTCGGCCCGGGGGCAGGGGTGCCGTGGTGGCCCAGTTTGCCGCCGGTATAAAGCTGCAAACCCGGTTGATCGGTCCAGAGTTCGAGACTGCGTTTCGCGCCGGTCAGATGCACCGCATGTCCTCCTTGCAAGGCGAGATTGCCGTCGAACCCCCCGAGATCGGGACTGAGATCGGGACCGAGATCAGGATTGGCATCGCCAATCCGCCGGGGCCTTGTGAAATCAAAGCGCGTTCCGGCCACCGGGTCAATTGCGCCGGTGGGCACGCCTGTGGCGTCGTTGGGTGTGTAATGTGGCGCGTTGATCTGCAATTCATGATCCAGAATGTCGCCCGTTCCGTTGAGATTGAAATAGCTGTGCTGCGCCAGATTGATCGGCGCGGGCCGGTCGGTTGTGGCAGATATGTCATATGTGAGCTGCGCGTTGTGGAGCCGAAGGATCACTTTGAACCGCGCCGCGCCGGGCCAGCCTTGGTCCAGATGCGGCGTCTCAAGTGTCAGGCGCGCGGCCTTTGGCCCGTCCGGCTCCAGCGTCCAGTTGCGCCAGCCAATACCCCCCGGACCGCCATGCAGATGGTGCGGCGGATCGTTCGCCGGCAGGGTATATTCGACCCTACCAAGGTTAAAACGTGCGTTACGCACCCGGTTCGCGACGCGCCCTGCGACCATCCCCATGCAATAGGGATTGGCGATGTAATCCGCCAGATCGACGTAGCCCAGCACAACGGGCGTGCCGTCGACCACCCAGGATTGCACCACGCAACCCAGCGACAGCACGCGCACCGCAACGTCGCCGTCGCGCAGCACGTGGCTGCGAATGTCGGCAGGGTCGACGGGCGGGCGCAGGGACATTCAGACGAACCGGCTCACGTAATTTTCGAGCCGCTCCTGACGGCCAGAGCGCGGCTGGGGGTTCACATCGTTCCTCAGCACATGGTCCTGAAGCGACCCCAGGTCACTGTCGAGCATCCAGTGCGCATCGTTCCAACCGGCATATCGCTCGGTCAAGGCAGTCTCCAACCCGCCATCTTCGACCATCGCCACGGCGGCCAGAAAGCCCCGCGCGCAGGTGTCCATTGCGCCGACATGAGCGGCGATCAGGTCTACCGGATCAAGCGATTGGCGGCGCAGTTTGGCGTCGAAATTCGTGCCTCCCTGGGTCAGCCCACCCGCCTTGAGGATATGGTAATAGGCCAGCGCCACCTCGCGCACGTTGTCGGGGAACTGGTCTGTGTCCCAGCCCGATTGGTAGTCGTTGCGGTTCATGTCGATGCTGCCGAGCATCCCGTTCGCACCCGCAACGGCCAGTTCATGCTCGAACGAATGCCCCGCAAGGATGGCGTGACCCTGTTCGAGGTTCAGTTTCACCTCTGACTCCAGCCCGTGTTTGCGCAGGAAACCGATGCAGGTGGCGGCGTCGTAATCATATTGATGTTTCGACGGCTCCTGCGGCTTGGGTTCGACCAGGATCTGTCCCTGAAAGCCGATCTTGTGCTTGTAATCGACCACCATGTGCAGGAATCGCGCCATCTGCGCCTCTTCGCGCGCAAGGTCTGTGTTGAGCAGCGTCTCATAGCCTTCGCGACCGCCCCAGAGGACGTAATTCTGCCCACCCAGTTTATGCGTCGCGTCCATGCAGCCTTTGACCGTGGCGGCGGCAAAGGCGAACACCTGCGGATCGGGATTGGTGGCAGCACCCGACATCCAGCGCCGGTCCGAGAACATGTTGGCCGTGCCCCAAAGCAGGCGCGTTCCGGTCTCTTCCTGCTTACCACCCATGTAGTCGGTGATCTCTTCGAGGCTGCGCAGATTACCGGCAAAATCCCCGTGTTCGGGTCGAATATCGGCATCGTGCCAGCAATAGAACGGCTGGCCCAGCAGACCAAACATCTCGAACGCCACATCGGCCTTGAGCCGCGCGCGGTCCATGTCGTCCTGGGGGTGCCACGGGCGTTGGAAGGTTTGCCCGCCGAACGGATCCTGCCCCTCCCATGCAAAGGAATGCCACCATGCGACGGCAAAGCGCAGATGCTCTGACAGCGGCTTGCCCATGACCATGCGGCTGGCATCGTAATGGCGATAGGACAGGTCGTCGGTGGCGTCGGGATCGTAGACAACAGGCTCTATTCCGGTGAAAAACGAGGGTTTCATGGCAGGTCCTTCAGGGCTGGGTAGGTGGCGCGCCATGTCTGATAGGCGTCGTCGAAACTGTCGGTCAGGTCGCCGCGGGGATGGATGCGGCGGTCGATGGGCGGGGGCGTCATGATCTCGCGCGGATTGGCACCGGTGGCGGCGCATTGCGCAAGACGCGCCGCGCCAAGCGCCGCGCCGAATTCGCCTTGGGCCGGCATGTCGAGCGGGGTGTTCAGAACGGTCGCGATCATCTCGACCCAATGGACAGACCCTGTGCCGCCGCCAATGGCCAAAAGGCTTTCGGTTCTGGCACCGGTCTGCGCCAGCGCTTCGGCGCAATCGCGCAAGGCAAAGGCGACGCCTTCGAGCACCGCGCGGGTGAGGTCCTGCGGCCCGTCCGAAATGTCGAGACCCAGAAAGGCCCCACGCATGCGGGCATCGTTATGCGGCGTGCGTTCGCCCGACAGATAAGGCAGGAACCGGATGTGGCCGGGTGTGGTGATGCGGTCGCCAAGGTCTGCGGTCAGCGCAGAGGGTGCGCGGCCCATCTGGCGCGACAGCCAGTTCAGGCTGTCGGTCGCGGCAAGAATGACGCCCATCTGATACCACGTGTCGGGGATGGCGTGACAGAACGTGTGCACGGCGGTTTTGGGCGCAGGCGCAAAGCGGTCGCGGGCCGCGAGCAACACGCCGGATGTGCCGAGCGACACGAAGCCTTGCCCCTCGTCCAGCGCGCCCACTCCGCAAGCGGCGGCCGCATTGTCTCCGCCGCCTCCGGCCACGCAAACGGGATGATCTAGGCCCCATTCCTGCGCCAAAGCGGGGCGCAGATGACCGGCCTGCTCAGAACCTTCGACCAGCCGTGGCATCTGATCCGGGCGCAGGCCCGACGCGGTCAGCAAAAGCGCGGACCAGTCACGCGCGCCAACATCCAGCCAGCTGGTTCCGGCGGCGTCCGACATCTCGGACACGTGTTCGCCGGTCAGCCAGAAGGTCAGATAATCCTTGGGTAGCAAGACCTTGGCGATATGGGCGTGAATCTGCGGTTCATGCTCTGCCAGCCACATGACCTTGGGGGCGGTAAAGCCGGGAAAGACAATGTTGCCCGACAGATCGCGGACATGCGGCGTTTGATCGAGCTGTGCTGCCTCAACATGGGCGCGGGTGTCGTTCCACAGCATGCAGGGGCGCAGCACGGCATCATCGGCCCCCAAAAGGACCGCGCCGTGCATGTGACCGGCCACCGCGATCCCTTGCAATTGCGCAAATTCCGGGTGGGCGGCGCGCAGGTCGCCGATGGCCTGTTGGCAAGCGGTGATCCAGAGCGCGGGGTCCTGTTCCGACCATCCGGGATGCGGGTGGCTGACGTCGTAAGACGCCTCGGCCGCGCCAATGACACGGGTGTCGGACACGAGCAGGGCGCGCAGCCCTGACGTCCCCAGATCGATGCCGAGAAACATGGTGAATTCTCCTCCGAAGGCGAGTGTTGCCGCCATTAATTTGGAAGTCAAATTAAAATCTTGGACTGGCTCTGCCACAGCGCGCAGATAGGACGCAGACATTGACGGAATCCTGGCCTAGATTGCACCCCATGGACCAGAGCATTTTCGACAGTCGCGCCTCGTGGATACGCCTTGGCATCAGCCTTGCGGTGGCGGTCATGGGCAACGTGGGCATGTGGGCGATCATCGTCATCATGCCCGATGTCGAGGCAGAGTTCGGCGCTGGCCGGGCCGAGGCATCGCTGCCCTACGTCACCACCATGATCGGGTTCGCGGTGGGCAATCTGGTGATCGGCCGCATGGTCGACCGCTGGGGCATGACGCTGTCGCTGATCGCGGCATCGGTGTTGATCGCGGTGAGCTATGGGTTGGCGGCCATCGCTCCGACGATCTGGATGCTGAGCCTTGTGCAACTGGCCATCGGGTTTGGCACGGCGTCGTGTTTCGGGCCGCTGATCGCGGATATTTCGCAATGGTTTCAAAAGCGGCGCGGGATCGCGGTGGCGATTGCGGCGTCGGGCAATTACCTGTCGGGTGCGATCTGGCCCATCCTGCTGGGCTGGTTCGCGGGGGATGCGGGCTGGCGCGGGATTTACGTGATGCTGGCGGTGCTGACGGTGGTCATCATGATTCCGTTGGCGCTGTGTCTGCGCGCACGGGTGCCCGAGGCGATGACGCAAGCCGCCGAAGCCGCCGCCAGCCTGCTCCGCCGCGACGCGGGCTATTCGCCGCGCACATTGCAATGGATGCTGGGGCTGGCCGGGATCGGCTGTTGCGTGGCGATGTCGATGCCGCAGGTGCATATCGTGTCTTTGTGCGTCGATCTGGGATTCGGGGCTGCGGCGGGCGCGGAAATGCTGTCGTTGATGCTGCTGGGCGGCGTGGTGTCGCGGCTGGTGTCGGGGGTTTTGGCGGACCGGCTGGGCGGCGTGCGGACGCTGTTGATCGGGTCGATGTTGCAGGCGCTGGCGCTGTTTTTGTATCTGCCTGCGGGGGGTCTTGTGTCGCTCTATGTCGTCAGTTTGATTTTCGGGCTGAGCCAGGGCGGGATCGTGCCGAGCTATGCCGTGATCGTCCGGGAATACATGCCCGCGCGCGAGGCCGGTGCGCGTGTGGGTTTCGTGATGATGATGACCATTCTGGGCATGGCACTGGGTGGCTGGATGTCGGGCTGGATCTACGACATGACCGGCAGTTACCAATGGGCGTTTCTGAACGGGATCGCATGGAATGCGCTGAATATCGGGATCATGTGTGTGATCCTGTGGCGCGGAGCACGCGGGCGTATGGTGCCTGCTGCGGCGTGATTTTTAGTCGTGCGCCGGTTGAGGGTTCGGGACCGGGGCCAGCCCCGGACCCCGAGGTTTATCCGGCAAGGTGAATGAAGGTCAAAGGTCTGGATCGTCTGTGACATCGGCGTGCAGGTGGCGGGTGCCGCGTGTTCTGGCGAGCGTGATCTGGTGTTGGCGCATGCGGAAGCGGGCTTTGTCTGATGGCGTGGTTTGGTGTGCGCATTGGTGGCAGGCGACGCCGTCTTCAAAGTCCGGGTGATTGCGGTCTGCGGGCAGGATCGGGCGGCGGCAGGCGTGACAAAGCTCGTGGGGGCCGGGCTCCAATCCATGTTCGACCGACACGCGGCCGTCGAAGACAAAGCAGCTGCCGTGCCATTTGCTTTGACCCTGCGGCACCTCTTCGAGGTATTTCAGGATGCCGCCTTTGAGGTGGAAGACGTCCTTGACGCCCCGGTCCAGCAGGTAGTTCGTGGATTTCTCGCAACGGATGCCGCCGGTGCAGAACATGGCGATTTTCATGCCTTCGAGGCGCGCCTTGTTGGCGTCCCACCATGCGGGGAAGTCGCGGAATCTGGCGGTTTTCGGGTCTATTGCGCCCTGGAACGTGCCGATGGCGACTTCGTAATCGTTTCTTGTGTCGATCACGGCCACGTTCGGGTCGGCGATCAGGGCGTTCCAGTCTTGCGGGTCGATGTAGTGGCCTTTGCGGGTCGTCGGGTCGACGTCGGGCTGGCCCATCGTGACGATCTCGCGTTTGAGGCGGACCTTGAGGCGGGCGAAAGGGCGGGTGCCGGACTGGCTGAATTTCACCGCGGGGTCGGCGCAACCGGGGAGGGTGCGGATGTGTTTCAGGACGGTCTCAACGCCCTTTTGCGGTCCTGCGATGGTGCCGTTGATGCCTTCGGGTGCCAGCAGCAGCGTGCCGGTGATCTTTTGTGCGCAGGCGAGGGCCGCCAATGGCTTTTGCAGGGCCTTGGGGTCGTCGAAGCGGGTGAAGTGATAGAGGGCTGCGATAGTGAACATGAGGTCGATTTACGCGCCGCATGCGTCCGCTTCAAGCCTTGACCCGCTTCTATTCTTGACCCGGGGCGCGCCGCTGCTTAGCCAAAGGGGCGTGACACGAGGAGAATGCGATGCAGGCTTTGTTGGTGATCGATGTGCAGAACGATTTCTGCCCGGGTGGTGCGCTGGCCGTGGCGGGTGGCGACGGAATCGTCGCGCCGATCAATGCCATGATGGAGAGCTTCGATGCGGTGATCCTGACGCAGGATTGGCACCCTGAGGGGCATTCGTCCTTTGCGTCGCAGCATGTCGGCAAGGTCCCGCTCGACATGGTCGAGATGCCCTATGGCAGCCAGGTTCTGTGGCCGGATCATTGCATTCAGGGCTCTCTGGGTGCCGCGTTTCATCCCGATTTGCGGGTCGATGCCGACCTGATCATCCGCAAGGGGTTTCGGCCCGCGATAGACAGCTATTCGGCATTCTATGAGAACGATCATGTGACCCCCACGGGGCTGAGCGGGTATCTGCACACCCGTGGCATCGAGCGGCTGACGCTGGTGGGTCTGGCGCTGGATTTCTGCGTTAATTATTCTGCCGTTGACGCGGCCAGGGAGGGGTTTTCCGTGACCGTCCGCCGCGATCTGTGTCGGGCGATCGACATGGGTGGGTCGCTGGATGCGGCGCTCAAGGGGATGCAGGCGGCGGGGGTGCGGCTGGAATGACCGCGCCGCTGGAAGACCGGATTGCGGGTGCCAAGAGCACCGGTGCGCCTGGCGCCGCGCAGCGGGCGCGGGCAGGGCTTTTGGTGTGGCTTCGGGGCGTTCAGGCGAATGGCACCGATGTCGTGGCCCGTCTGGCGGATGGCACCGCTGCGGCGGGGTTGGGGCATGTGGCGCTGTCGGGCAGCGTTCCGCCACAGGGGTTGGCCTGCGCGAAGGGATGTGCGTTTTGCTGTATCCTGACCGGCGGCGATGGCGGGACGATGACCGAGGCCGAGGCCCGCGCGCTGCATGCCGCCCTTGCGCCCTTTGCGGGTCAGCCCGACGGGAGGGTTTGGCACTCGCAGGCCTGCCCTGCGCTGGACCCTGTGCAGCGCATGTGCCGTGCGTATGACACACGACCGATGATTTGCCGCAGTTATGTCTCTACCGATGTGGGTGCCTGCGAACAGGTGGCCGCAGGTCAGGCGGCGCCGGGCCCCGGCACGCTGGCTCCGTATCACACCTATCTCGCGGCTCTGGGCCTCTCGCGCGCGGCTTTGAAAGGGCTGCGGCGGGTGTCCACCTATTCGCTGGCGCGCCTGGCCGCAGCAGCGGTCGAAGGCCAGCCGGTCGATGCGGCATTGCGCGCGGCCCGCCACAAACCCGGTGAACTGGATGCTGAATTGCGCCGGTCGCGGCGCGATACGGCGCGGGTGCAGCAATCGGGCTTGCCCTAGGGCTGTGGGCTTGGTCTAACCGACGGCACCTTGAAACAACCGCCGGAGCGGACCCCATGGTCGATATCGCCACCCGCGTCTGGAACCACAAGTGGAAGATCGACCCCATCGTGCGGTCGCTCATCGACACGGATTTCTACAAGCTGCTGATGTGCCAGTCGGTGTTCCGCAACCATCCGACGACGCAGGTGACGTTCAGTCTTATCAACCGCTCAAAACATGTGCCTTTGGCCGAGCTGATCGACGAAGGCGAGTTGCGCGAACAGCTCGATCACATCCGGTCGCTGTCTCTGACGCGGGGCGAATCGACGTGGATGCGGGGCAACACCTTCTACGGCAAACGCCAGATGTTCACGTCCGAATTCATGGATTGGTTCGAGGCGCTGCGCCTGCCGCCCTATCATCTGGAGCGTGTCGGCGACCAATACGAGCTGACCTTCGAGGGGTCCTGGCCAGAGGTCATGCTATGGGAGATCCCCGCGCTCGCCGTGCTGATGGAGCTGCGCGGGCGCGCCGTGCTGCATGATATGGGGCGATTCGAATTGCAGGTGCTCTATGCCCGGGCGATGACCAAGCTGTGGGAAAAGATCGAAGTGCTGCGCGGCACCGAAGGCCTGCGCATCGCCGATTTCGGCACAAGGCGGCGGCATTCCTTTCTCTGGCAGGATTGGTGCGTTCAGGCGATGCGCGAGGGGTTGGGGGCTGCGTTCACCGGCACCTCGAATTGCCTGATCGCCAAGAACCGCGATCTGGAGGCCATCGGCACCAACGCCCACGAATTGCCCATGGTCTATGCGGCCCTGGCGGACGGCGACGCGGCGTTGGCGCAGGCCCCCTATGATGTGCTGGCCGATTGGCAGGATGAGCACGAAGGCAACCTGCGCATCATCCTGCCCGACACCTACGGCACGCCCGGTTTCCTCGACAACGCGCCCGACTGGCTGGCGGGCTGGACCGGCATGCGCATCGACAGCGGCGATCCGGCCGAAGGGGCCGAACGCGCGATCCGCTGGTGGCAGTCGCGCGGAGAGGACCCGCTGAAAAAGCTGGTGATCTTCTCTGACGGGCTCGACGTGGACAAGATCGCGGCGTTGCAGGGTCAGTTCGCGGGGCGCGTGCGGGTGTCGTTCGGTTGGGGGACTTTGTTGACGAACGATTTCCGAGGGCTGACCGCGGATGACCGTCTGGCGCCGTTTTCGCTGGTCTGCAAGGCGGTGTCGGCAGAGGGCCGCGCGACGGTCAAGCTGTCGGACAATCCGCGCAAGGCGATGGGGCCGGAGGATCAGCTGGCGCGATACAAGCGGGTGTTTGGGGTTGGGGAGCAGGTTGGGGTGGAGGTTGTGGTTTGATACCACTGGCAATAGAGATACCAGTCAAGAGAATTAACCGCGCAGCGTTTATTTCTCAGATTATCGCGTGGCTTAGGGGTTCGGCATATTCGAAAATATTCGATAACCCAACGAACGCCGATCGAGATGGCGAATATGCCTTTATTTCGTCGTCAATCGGGGAGGAATTGCGAATTAGAGAGCTTGCTCGCACGGGTGTAACCGAAGCACTTGGTTTTAGGTATGATTTTCCAGATGGGCTTGGTAGAACTTGGAGAACTGAGGCAGTAATTAGATATAGTGAAGATACGAATAAGCCAGATCTTCTTAGGCTCAGAGCTCTCTGTATCACTACTGCCGTGGGTGCTAAAGTTGAAACTCCGAAAAAACTTTTCATAATAAAAAACTTGATTCAAGATGATCTTGTTTCAGATGATGGAATTTTTGCGGTAATTGTTCCATCCCTGATGATCACATTGACCCTCGGCGTTCGGCCTTTTTCATGGCAAGGTCGATCTTAGAGGACATTCGGAAGGAGAAACGCGATGCTCGTTT
>Ga0307981_1000226_pt1 | contig 60314 bp, 46 predicted proteins | sample OrgLakmetagen987_FD_201849 | JGI IMG/M metagenome (GOLD analysis project Ga0307981, IMG submission 201849) | Saline water microbial communities from Organic Lake, Antarctica - #987 | ecosystem: Environmental > Aquatic > Non-marine Saline and Alkaline > Saline | place: Antarctica: Organic Lake... | reverse complement strand
AAACAACAGAACCGAATTCGCAGGGATCCCTGGACGGTCTGCGCTGCCATAGGCGAGCTCAGCTGGGATCGTTAACTGCCACTTACCACCTTCTTTCATTAACTGTAAAGCTTCAGTCCAGCCTCGAATAACTTGTGTTACACCAAACTCTGCTGGCGTGCCACGGTCGTATGAGGAGTCAAACTGAGTGCCGTCAACAAGCGTGCCTTTATAATGCACTTTAACGGAATCGCTTGATTTTGGTGTGTCACCAGTGCCTGCGGTTAAGACTTTATATTGCAGGCCTGACTCAAGCTCAACTACGCCTTCTTTAGTTTTGTTTGCTTCAAGGTATGCAGTATTAGCCGCCATACTTTCTTGCGCTTGCATCTCTGTTTTTGCTTGCATCGCGACTGTGACGCGCTGTTGAAGGGCTTCTAAACTTGCGCGCATGGTATCTTGATCCATCGCTTCTCTTGCATTGAGTGCGTCAATAAAACCAGCTTCAACTAAAGCACTATCCAGAGCAATGCCAGAGTCATTGATATAGCTTAGGCTGCCAGCAGTTGCTTGGCCAGCTGAAAAGCCTAAAGTATAGGCTGCTTTTTCGTCTTCTGTTTGCAAGGCAGGAGAGCCTGCCTCAGCTTCCATTTCGACAGACGCTGACTCTACCGAGTCAGTTGATTGTGGTGCTGGATTACATGCAGAGATTAATACGCCGCCAAGAATGAGGGCAGTTAGCTTTAAACTTGTATTTGAGGTCAAAACGGTTTCCTTATAATGTGAATGGGTTCGCCATGAATTAAGCGAAGCAGTACTTGCAATGCTGATGATAACGCAAGTGTGAAACGAAATCATCAAATTGCCTAATGCAAGCCACACACTCGTTTATTCTTCAAACTTAACAGCAGTCCCATAAGCAAGTAATTCTGCTGCACCTTGAGCAATCATTGAGGTGGTAAAGCGCGTATTAATTACAGCATCGGCGCCAAGCATTTTAGCTTCATCCACCATTCTATCTATGGCTTGTTCACGGCTTTCGGCCATTAACTTTGTGTACTCATTAATTTCGCCGCCTAGAATATTTCTGAACAGCGCAAGTATATCTTTACCTATGTGTCTTGCTCTGATTGTATTACCTCTCACTAAACCTAGGTGTTTGATAATATTTTTGCCGGCAACTTCGTTGTTTGTAACAATTGTGATGTCTTTCATAATTTTACTCCTTTATATTTATCTGTTTTCCTAGCGGTCCATTGTTGTCTAACGACCGATAAAAATACCCCTATCAAACCGCCCCATATAAGACTCGAGACTATTTTTTCGGATGTACTGGTGCTACTTGCAAACATAAACTCTAAAACAACAAAGGCGAGTAATATGCCGAGTCCAATAATGAACATGCTCCAAGCAAAGGTTTGCAATGCACTAGATGCAGAGCCGCTCATGATGGCGTCTATTCTATCTATTTCCATTTCTGGCATTTCGCTCCCTTTAATTGCTTGCTTGATCTGCTCTAGATCTTTTACTGTTTGTTGACACGTTTCACAACTTTCTAAGTGCAATGAAACTAATTGCCTTTGCTGTTGCGTAAGTTCGTTGTCAAGGTAACCGGATATCATCTCATTAATTTGATGACACGCTTTTTCGGTACTATTAGTGTTCATCATGGTGTTTGTCCTCTTTTACTTGTTTCAATAAAGCCTCTTTTAATGCGTTTCGTGAGCGGTGCAAGCGCGACATAACCGAGCCAGGTGCAATATCTAAAATCTCTGCTATTTGTAAATAACTGAAATCGTGATAATCCTTCAATAACACTATTTCACGCTGTTGCACTGATATGCTTATCAATGCTTGGTTAAGCGCAGTATGTTGCTGCTGCTTTACCAATTGATACTCTGGATTTAGTGTATGTGCGGCCTGCGAGCTTATATTGTCAATGGCCTCTTCTTCATTACTTGCTGCTTGTTTTTGTTCGCGCTATTAAGCGACAATCTCCTTGACCACTGAGCGTCAATCAACTTGACCGGTCGATCTGTTAAGGTTCGTCACTGAAATTCGGAGGGAATTCAGTGTCGGGTAAATACATCACAGACAGACAAATCAGGTTATATATGACATTCCGAAAAGATTGTTTACAAGAGATTGCTGCCGCTAAAGCCGGCATATCCATTAGCACCGCGGGTCGAATTGATAATGAAAGACATCAGCTAAAACAAAGTAAAGTGCGCCAACGAACGCGGCTTGATCCCCTTGAGCCAATATGGACCCCAGTTGTTCTGCCCTTGCTAAAACAAGACCCTAATATCACTCCCATCGGCATTTTCGACCACTTATGTGAATATCATAGCGATACATTTAGTTCGACGTCGCGGCGCACCTTAGAGCGCAGGATTAAACAATGGCGACATTTACACGGGGAAGCTAAAGACGTTGTGTTCATGCAAGCACACCCGCTTGGTAAGTTAGGGATATGTGATTTTACGCACATCAAAAGCCCCGTCACCATACAGTCCGAGGCATTTAAGCATATGCTGTTCAACTATCGTTTAGTTGCCTCTGGGTGGGTATACACGCAAGTCACGTATGGCGGAGAGAGTTTTGCCGCTTTCTCTGACGGCTTACAAAATGCGTTTGCCAAAAGCAAAGGTGTCCCCTCAGAAGTGCGCACTGATAGTTTAAGTGCTGCCTATAAAAATACTGGCTCGGCAAAGGATTTCACTGCTCGCTACCAAGAGCTGATAGGGCATTACCGATTTATCGCAACGCGCAATAACACCGGTGTTGCGCATGAGAATGGCGCCATTGAATCACCCAATCGCCATATTAAAGCGCAAATTGAGCAAGCATTAAAGGTGCGAGGCTCATACGATTTTAATTGTCGCGCTGATTATGAGGCATTCGTGCAAGCGACCGTTAATCGTCGCAATAAACGCATCGCCACCCAGTTCAAAGAAGAGCAGCGACAATTACACGCATTACCGGCCCATAAGAGCGTCAATTACTCACAAGAATACGTGCGCGTGTCGCGCACCAGCACGATTAATGTGAAGCGCGTCATGTACACCGTGCCCTCGCGCCTTGTGGATAGCCGTTTACGGGTGCATGTTTATGATGACCACATCGACTTGTTCTTAGGCCAAGCGCTCACGTACCGGTTAGAGCGTGTTTATGCGCCCGGGGCGACACGTAAACGTAGCGTCAATTACAAGCATGTGATTGACGCGCTTGTGAAAAAACCACGCGCCTTTAGGTGCTCTCAATGGCGTGATGAGTTACTACCAAGTGAAGACTACTGCACGATATGGCAGTATGTAGATACCACCATGAAAGCGGATGATGCCAGCCATTACATGGTCAGAATATTGCAGTTAGCCAGTAAGGCCGACAATGAAATGCGCTTAGGTCGGTTCATTACCGGGCAACTGGCAAGTGGCCGATTGCCGAGTCTGTTCGACTGCCAAGAGCGCTTCGGCACAAAGCCAACAGATATCCCACAGGTCAATGTGGTACAGCATCAGTTATCCCAATATCAATCGTTAATACCGGGAGGTCGCCATGAATAATGCAACGGCGTCCTTGCCACTGATGCTAAAAAAGCTACGCCTAAGCGAATTTAGAGCGCATTGGGAAAGCATCGCCGATAAGGCGCTGCACGACCAATGGCGGCCAGAGCAATACCTTAGCGAACTGTGTCATATTGAGCTGGCAAGTCGCACTGATAAGCGACAAATGCGTTATATAAAAGAATCGCAATTACCCTCAGGAAAACATCTAGGTGGCTTCGACTTTAGCGCTATTGAAGGTGCCACTAAAGCAAGAATGTATGAACTTGCTGATAATCACGATTGGGTTAAACAAGGCGCTAATTTATTGCTGTTCGGCGCAAGTGGGGTTGGCAAAACTCATCTCGCCAGTAGCGTCGGTTATCGTTTAATCGAAGCCGGCATACGGGTTAAGTTCTACTCAGCTAGCGCGTTAGTGCAGTTGCTTCAGGAAGCAAAGAAGCAACTCAAACTGCAAGATGCACTCAATAAACTGGACAAATACCAAGTGCTTATCGTCGATGACATCGGCTATGTTAAAAAGACAGAGCAAGAAACCAGCGTCTTGTTTGAATTAATTGCACATCGATATGAGCGACACAGTTTAATCATTACCTCAAATCAATCGTTCGAAGATTGGGACGAATTATTTACCGACACCACCATGACCGTGGCGGCCATTGATAGACTGGTTCATCATGCTCACATCATTCAATTATTAGGAGAAAGTTACAGAAGAAAAACAGCTATGAAAGAAGACAAATAAAACGGTGGCAACCGGTCAAGTTAATTGACGCTGACCGGTCAAGGGGATTGACGCGCTATACGCGCTGTATGCTTCTGAGTTTATCTATGCTTCTGTTTCTAACGACTCTATAAAACCAAGGCTTAAAATTATCGGCATCTAGTTTAGGTGCTTTTTCATGGTTTAGCGCAATGGTAGCTGCATCTTGAATAACATCGTGAGCATCACTATTGTTATTAACAATCTTTGCAGCTAACTTAAACGCATCTTTTACCATGTCGGCAAAACGAGTATCCATGTGTTTATTTAACCTAAATTATCGTTCGTACTTATATAACGAACTTGGGTGAGGGTTTATTCCATACTATTTTAAAAAATAAATCAGTAAGAGATTTTTTGAAATGAAAATACACTGAGAATTAAGAACCACAAAAGCTGCTACCGGCGAGTTGAGCTAGTATTTCATTGACGACCTAACTGATGAGAGCAATAACAAAAAGATAGTAAAGGCGATTATTGCGCTGGCATCTTCACTTGAGCTGCAGGTAGTTGCCGAAGGCGTTGAATCTGAAAAAATCCAAAAAATAATTTCATCACTTGGTGCAGAGTGGTTTCAAGGGTTTTTAGTCAGTAAGCCCATTCCTACCGACCAAGTGCTTACGCTTTTAAATCATAGCGCGCAGTTTCAAAGTAGAGCATTGTAATCGAGCTAAGTAACCAGCCCAAATAGCAAAGCCTACCCAACGCAATTATATATTATTGACTTCAACTAGCGAAAAGCTGGTCCCTTGCTCGCCATCAACCATGACTCGACATTTACCCCACGAGTCTGGAATAGACCATACAAATTCCTCAGCCACAGTAAATTTTTCGCGATGGCTGTCGCATCTTACTTCCAGAGTCTCGAGCGTGCCTTCTATGTCTAAAAAGGCAAAGTGTTTACGAGTGAGTGTATGAAAATAGTTACCGCGTTCTTTAATATTAATATCCACGATTAACTGTTGCTCAGAGGCTATGGCGTCGTCTATGATTTTTTTGGTATTTTGTAATGGCTGCATTAAAGACTCGCCATCAGCCAGTTGTAATATTTCGTCAGCCGTTTCAAGTGCTAATCCCAAGTAGCCTTGTGTCGCTTCTAAGATGAACATGCGTTGATGCAAATAACCTAGAAACTGGTCATCAAACGTCCCTTGTCCGTCGGCATGACTTTTACTATTTGAGATGGTACGGCGAATAGCGCTTAACTCACGTACATCGTCTTTTTGCGTCTGTGCAATGCTTGCATCTAAACTCGACATCCAAGCATTCTCATAACGGTTACTTGCACGTTTTTCACTTAGTTCAACTAACAAGGCTTCTGCGCCTTCGATATCACCGGCTGCTAGCTTTTCTCGCGCTTGCTTATAAGAGCGTGCAAATCTGCGAGACGCTCCACTGACACCGGCCATAGTAAAATCAAAACGCACAGCACTGTGGCATTGTTCTGTTGGTTCGCCATCTTTCATTGCCGGCGAGAATTTCCAATTTTGAATAGCCCTTAAAGCAGAGCGTTTAAAACCCTTATCGCCTTCAAAATCTTCAACTACTGGGTCTTGAACATTACCCTCTACATCTACCACATAACTCATTAATACCCAGCCTTCGCTGCCGTTTTTTGCCGCGGTTTTCGGGTATGTTGGGTTTACTCGTTCCAAGGCTTTTGCTTCCTGATAACCCGTAATGCGTTTTACCTCGTCAGGAGTGGCTTGCGATAGCACCTCTTGCTCCAATTCATCGCAGGGTAGCATGCTGTCTTCGGGTATCTGCTGAGCAAAACTTGCTGAAGACAAGAAGTAAAAACTTGCGAGGACACAAGATATTAAAGATTTGCGTGAGGGCGCAGTGAACATGTAGAGGACTTCCTTATTTGTTGTTTATCCATGTGGATGAGTGCTGTGAATCATCTCTGACCTACATTAGCGAATAATATAAAGATAAGTCAAGTTGCGAACGTAGTTTCCTAATTTAAAGGATGTGAAAAAGATACTAAAAAGACGCGGTGATGGTGTTCTCATAGTCAAAAGTAGGATTATGGGTGCCAATTTCTTGTGCACACGTATATACTTGTGCTACAAAATGTATGCGTTTACATGCATATGAAAAAATTAAACAAAAATGTAAGGCAAGGTAAGTGTAGGCTGGGTTCTAGGCAGTTTTTCACTTTTAAAATGGCCCTTAGAAATTATCTACCGTTAGCCACAGTCAAAGTCCGCCTTGCCTTTTTTAAGTTGTGTTAGCTTTGGTTTTGTTTATCTTGCTGCTAAAAGTGGACAGCTAGCTCTGCACTTAGATTATTATTTTGAAGGATTTGGTATATGGCGCATAGGGTAAGCGGTGAGTTTCTGACAAGAGCGGGCACCGAATATTACGTAATTCGAAATGTTGATAAAATGCCACCATTTTTCATTAGCATGGTGTCTGATAATGATCACTGGTTGTTTGCCGGCTCACAAGGCGGAATAAGTGCGGGTAGAGTTTCTCCTGAAACGGCATTATTCCCGTATTTATGTGTTGATAAGCTCTATGATACTGCCTTATCTACTGGCTCACGTACACTTTGCCGAGGTCATTATAGTGATGGTCGTAATTGGTCGTGGGAACCCTTTAACTTCGAGCAAGATGGCAAATTTATCCTTACCCGCAATCTATACAAAAGTGTTTTGGGTAACACCTTGTGCTATGAAGAAATTAATTATGATTTAGGTTTAGCATTTGAATATAGCTGGCACTTTTCAGATCAATTCGGTATCTGTCGTAACGCCATTATCCGCAATATTGGAGCGCATAATCAAGATGTTGAAGTATTAGATGGAATACAAAACGTACTGCCCGCAGGTACCCCCCGTTTTACCCAAACCAACTCAAGTAATTTAGTTGATGCTTATAAATGGACGGAGCTAGACAGCGCTAGTGGTATTGCATTATTTACCCTATATTCGGCCATTACAGATCGCGCAGAACCCGTTGAATCATTGCGCGCTACGGCGGTGTATGCGCATGCCGAACATGAATTTGACGTCTTAATTGACCCAAACAGCGTTCAGCAGTTTAAACAAGATAAATCGAGTGAGTTACTAAACAGTACCCGTGGAGTCCGCGGCGTATATTTTACTCGCGCAAGACTCAGCGTGGCACCAGAACAAACTAAACAGTGGTGGATAGTTGCTAATACTGAGCAAGATCAAGGCAAAATTGCAGCTCTTCAGGCTCAATTGAAAGCCTTACCTGATATTGGCGCCTCGTTGCTGAATTCTATTGATATAGGCTCTGAGCGTTTAGCCAGCATAATGGCCCGAGCTGATGGTTTTCAAAACACCGCAGAAAAAGAAGTCAGCGTACACCATTATGCTAACACTCTGTTTAACGTATTAAGAGGCGGTATATTTGCAAATCAATACCAAATATCAAAGCGTGATTTCTTATTAACCCTCGGCCACTTTAATCGCGCCTTAGCCCAAGACACTCAGCATTTATTCAATGATTTAGAGGAATGGGTTGAGCTTCAGCACTTGCAGAAAATCGCTTTAGATAGCGAAAACTTGCAACTCCTTCGTCTTGTAAATGAGTATTTACCCATCACTTTTGGTCGGCGCCATGGAGACCCTAGTCGCCCGTGGAATCAGTTTGCCATTGAACTCAAAGATAGCAGCGGTAATCCATTACTTTCATATCAAGGCAACTGGCGAGATATCTTTCAAAACTGGGAAGCATTAGCCTATAGCTACCCGAGCTTTATCAATTCGATGATCGCTAAATTTGTTAATGCCTCTACAATGGACGGCTATAATCCTTATCGAATTACTAAAAAAGGCATTGATTGGGAGATTGAAGAGCCAGATGATCCATGGAGTTACATTGGCTATTGGGGCGATCATCAAATTATCTACTTGCTTAAACTGCTTGAAGTATCCTACAAGTTTTCACCACAAACACTAAAGGCGCAACTTCATTCTAAAGCTTTTAGCTATGCGAATGTGCCTTATCGAATTCGTTCGTTTGAACAGATTTGTGAAAATCCCAAAGCGACTGTTGACTATGCATGGGATGCATCAATAATAATCGAGCAACGCGTTGAAAAAGTTGGTGCAGATGGTCGATTAGTAATACAACAAAATGGCAGCGTTTATCAAGTAAGCCTTCTAGAGAAACTATTGGTGCCACTTCTGACCAAGCTAAGCAACTTAGTCATTGATGGAGGGATTTGGTTAAACACCCAGCGCCCAGAATGGAATGATGCAAACAATGCTTTGGTAGGACAAGGCCTATCGATGGTAACCTTGTATTACATGCATAGATATTTAGACTTCTTGAGAGACTTAGTTGCAGGTGAGGTGCTTGGCAATGACCATTCGATTGAGCTTACCAGTGAGGTGAGTGAATGGTTATCTAGCAGTTTATTATGCATGCAGCAGGCAAATACTGAACTCTCACATGCGCCTATCTCACAAACAGCTTTGTATGGGTTTATCCAGACAATGGGCTTGGCCGCAGAAAAATATCGTAATGCGGTGTATCAGCATGATGGAAACTTTAGCAGTACCAATATTGCTAGCTCGCAATTAATTGAGCTAATTGATAATGCGATGCAGTTAGTGAAACGAAGCATTGCCAACAATAAAGACAAAAATGGCCTATACCATGCCTATAATACTATTGCTTTGTCAGCACAGAGTGCAGAAGTAGGGCACTTATACACAATGTTAGAAGGTCAGGTTGCGGCATTAAGCTCGGGTGCAATTTCTCCGCCTGAGGCGGTAGATGTGTTGGATGCCTTGTTTGCCAGCGAAGTATACCGCGCCGATGTCGATACCTTTATGTTATACCCAGACCGCACGCAAACCCAATTTATGCAAAAAAACTGTGTGACTGCAGATACCGTGCAATCTATTACACTTGTTCAGCAAATGTTAAATGCAAACGATAGACGGCTAGTGTTTAAAGATGCCAGTGCGCAACTGCGCTTTAATAGCGAAATAGTAAACGCGGCGGCGTTAACAAAGGTATTTTCAAGCATAGCAAACGAGTACGCAGACTATGTTGAGCCTGACACATTAAAACAGCTGTTGAATGTTTACGAAGATACTTTTGCGCACAGTCAGTTTACCGGCCGCAGTGGCGGCATGTTTGGATTTGAGGGCCTAGGCAGTGTCTATTGGCATATGACCTCAAAACTGTTGCTAGCAATACAAGAGCTTGCTCAAAGAGCATATGCTGAGCGTGAGCCGTCGTTAAATGCATTGATTCATCATTATTATCGAGTTCGTCAGGGTATTGGTTATAATAAAAGCCCTGAACAGTATGGTGCGTTTCCATGCGATCCATACTCGCACACACCCAAGCATGCGGGTGCACAGCAGCCGGGCATGACCGGTCAAGTAAAAGAAGAAATACTGACCCGTTTTGGTGAATTAGGTTGTCAGGTAGAAAATGGCATTATTAGCTTTGCGCCATTCTTACTTAGAGCGAAAGAGTTCTTGAAAGTCTCAGATGACTTTAAATATCTAGATGTACATGATAATTGGAAAAGCTTACAACTTCCTGCATCAGCTTTGGCCTTCACATGGTGTCAGGTACCTATCGTGTACACTCTAAAAGAAGATAGCGATAGTATAGACATCCATATTACTTATAACGATGGTTCAAATAGTTTACTGCACGTATCACAGCTCGACGCAGATACAAGCCGACATATTTTTGCCCGAGATGGCAAAGTTGAAGCATTGACCGTTAACATTCCCAGCAGCATGTTATATGTTGCCTAGTTCACATTTTATTGACAGCTTACTTGCGCGCATGAGCCTCGAACAAAAGCTGGGGCAAATGAGTCAAATCATGGGGAATGAGGGACACATAAGTGACGAACTCTCTGAGCAAGTCAGAGCGGGTTTGATTGGCTCTATTATCAATGAAGTCAATACCGATATCATAAATGAACTCCAGCGTATTGCGCTTGAAGAGAGTGAACTCGGTATACCGCTGTTAATTGGGCGTGACGTTATTCATGGTTTTAAAACAATATTTCCGATACCGCTGGGGCAGGCGGCGAGTTTTTCTCCTCGATTGATAGAGCAAGCCGCGCGTGTGAGCGCAATTGAAGCTTCTAAGTTTGGTATCAATTGGACCTTCTCACCTATGATTGATGTGAGCCGAGACCCTCGTTGGGGGCGCATTGCTGAAAGTTTTGGTGAAGACCCTTATTTATGCAGCGTTCTCGGGCAGGCAATGATCCGTGGCTATCAGGGCGCCGATCTCAGTGCACCAGACGCAATAGCTGCCTGTGCTAAACATTTTGCTGGATATGGGGCATCTGAAAGTGGCAGAGACTACGCGACGACCAATATATCTGAACATGAATTAAGAAATGTATATTTACGGCCTTTTTATGCAGCGCATGAGGCTGATGTTGCAACATTTATGACATCATTTGGCGATTTAAATGGCGTCCCTGCTACAGGAAATAAGTGGCTGCTTAAAGCCGTCCTTAGAGATGAATGGCAATATAAAGGGATGGTTGTGAGTGATTGGGAGTCTGTTTCGCAATTATCTATTCATGGATTTACAGAAAATGACGCACAATCTGCATCTGCATCTATTAATGCTGGTATTGATATGGAAATGTCGAGTGCTACCTTTAAGCACCATACACCGGGATTGCTGCAAAATAATAGTGTGGATATTGCAAGTATCGACAATGCGGTTCGCCGCATACTAGCTTTGAAATTAAACTTAGATTTGTTTTCTAATCCTTACAGGCCAGCTCCTAACGAAAATGACATTGTGACGCCTGAGCATCGCATGCTTGCTCAACAACTTGCGTCAGAAAGCCTGGTACTGCTTGAAAATAGAAAACAGTGCTTGCCTCTTAATAAATCAACCATTAGCAAGCTTGCTGTGATTGGGCCGCTAGCAAATGATGGCTACGAGCAACTGGGTACATGGATTTTTGATGGTGAAGAGCGCCACTCAATTACATGCTTACAAGCTTTACAAGACTACCTCCCAAACGACATAGAGATAAGCACTGCACGTGGCGTATCATCAACGCGCTCGCAAGACTCTTCTTTACTAGAAGAGGCCGTGATGACGGCTCAAAATGCAGATGTTGCTTTACTGTTTTTAGGTGAAGAATCAATACTGTCTGGAGAGGCACATAGCCGAGCAAATATTGAATTGCCTGGTTTACAAAACGAATTAGTACAGGCCATTGCGAAAACAGGTACACCAATTGTTGCTGTTGTGATGGCAGGCAGGCCGATTATCGTTGAAAGTATTGTCGAACATGTCAGTGCGCTCATATTTGCATGGCATCCGGGCACCATGGGAGGCCCTGCTATTGTAAACTTGTTGTTTGGTGAAACCGTACCGTCTGGCCGTTTACCTGTTTCTGTACCTCGGCATGTAGGACAAGTACCGCTTTATTACGCGCAAAAAAATGGTGGTAAACCGGTATCACGAAGTTCTTATGTGCATATGAAAGATATTCCTTTAAGGGCTAGTCAAACCTCTGTAGGTATGGTCTCGGCACATTTAGACGTAGACTTTACGCCGCGTTATCCCTTTGGTTTTGGTCTTAATTATAGCCAAATTCAGTACAGCGATTTAGCAGTAGACAAACAAGTCATAGATGAGCATGCAAGCCTACAAATATCGGTGTGTATAGAAAATATTGGTCAGGTAGATGCGCTTGAAACCGTGCAACTTTATGTGCGTGACCGGGTAGGAAGTGTGACTCGCCCAGTGAGAGAGCTAATTGCTTTTAAAAAGGTGCATCTTAAGGCACATAGTAAAACGCAAGTGGCACTTGAGATTAGTGCGTTAGATTTGACGTTTTATGATATTGATATGCAGCATACCGCAGAAGCCGGCGATTTTGATTTATGGGTAGGAGCTGACTCAAATGCCAGCCTACATGCACAATTTTCCTTGGCTTACTCTTAACAGGCCAAGGATTTAGCACAAATAATGTGTTGGCTAGCCGTATTTGAACTGCCCGTCTTTATCCCAAAGGCCCCAGTGTGCGCCAACACCACCTTCATCTTCCACTTTCCAGGTCTCGTCAAATGAAGAGAAGTAGAAGACTTCAATGTTATCTTCGCTCGCCCATTGATATGTGCCAATGAAGTATTTCAAAGCGTTGATGTAAGAAGGTTCAGCACCTCATTCGTTAGGGCCTTGATTAGGCCATCCCGTTTCAGTCACAATAACTTTTTTGCCTCTAGCGACTTTCATTGCGCGGCGGTACATATCTTTCATATACAAAATAGAGTAATCGAGTACACAACCTTCCCAAAATGGGTAGCAGTTAGCTAAGATCACATCACATTCTTGGGTGATGTTCGGATGCAGCTCAAACTTATAATAAGCCTCAACATAACCAACATCTAAATCAGGCAAAGCCTGTTTTACTCGCTTGATATAAGCAATAAGTTGCTCTTCGCTCAGGTCTTTGCGCAATAACACTTCATTGCCAACTGCGACAATATCAACAAAACCTGCCTTGGCGGTCGCAATTAACTTATTGATCTCTTTATCGTTATTCTCTAAATCATCATCTAACCAAGCGCCTACTAATGCCTTTAGGCCACGCTTTTTGGCGAGCTCGGGAATGAGTTCATTACCATCAGTGCAGGAAAATGAGCGAATCCAACGAACAGAAGAGCTGATTAAACCTAAACGCTGTTCAATTTGTTCTGCTGTAATCTGCTCGCCCGGTCCTTGTCCTTCGGTATACGGACTAAAGGATATCCCATGTATTTGATGGTGCAAAATATTTTGCATTAATGCTTCTAATTCTGACTTGGGCTTGTCTAGTACGTTCATGCCCGACAAAGACATATATTGCTGGTGATTACATGACACTTATTACCTCAACACTTAAGAGAATGTGACGGTTTTTATACAGAATACATACTCGTTGACCTGAAGTGACAAGTCTAAAACTATGTTGATATAACACAAACCAAATAAGCCAGAACGGACTGTGGCGAGGATTAATAGGGATAGGAGGTAGTTATTTCAGCTGTATCGAAGCTCAAAGAGTAAGCGGTAGCGCGGCTAATACGCTAATTCATAAATAGCTTAGCGATTTACCGGCGGTGAGCCTTTTCGTTTAAGCCAAATGGCGATTGCTAGTGCCAAAAGCATCACCAAATATATCGGTGTATTAGCATATTTTGCATAAGGTGTGCTGCCATTCACAAGTGGAACATTAACTTGTAACACGCCTTCTTCAAACTGAGGAAGTACGCCAAGTAAGTCGCCTTTATGATTATAAGCGGCAGTAATGCCGGTGTTCGTAGCGCGAAGCACCGGCAAACCAAATTCCATAGCTCGAATCTGTGCTATCTGTAAATGTTGATGTGGGCCATGAGAGTCGCCAAACCAAGCATCATTACTCACGGTTAGTATTGCGTCTGACGCAGGCGTAATATTGGCCGATATTTGTGATGGAAAGGCAATCTCAAAACAGATAGCAGGAACTAAATGCAAGCCCTTAGCCTTGAGATTGGGCTGCACATAATCACCACGTGTAAATGATGACATAGGTAAATCAAAAATAGGGGCTAATGGACGCAATAAGGCCTCAAAAGGCACAAACTCACCAATAGGCAGTAGATGATGTTTTGAAAAGCGGTTGTCGTGCATATACCGATAGGATTGTGAGCTTTGTGTAAAAGTATCTAAACCTAAGCCTAACATACTGTTAAAAGCTGTATCCGTTTCATAGTTATAGTTAACTACGCCGGTGAGTAAAGCACTTTTACTTTTGCTGGCACGTTCATCCAGCTCTGCAATAAAGTCTATAGCAAGGGGTTCATTTCTAGGGATGGCAGCCTCTGGCCAGATGATCAAGTCATTACCCCATAACGGCTCTGTTAAGCGTAAATATTTTTCCATTGTTGGGCGGTCTTGTTCGGGACGCCATCTAATAGACTGTTCTATGTTCCCTTGCACAAGCGCTACCGAAGTCGTTTGCCCAGTAGGCTTGACCCATTCGATTTGATTTAGTGTGAACGCACTGCTGATAAATATCAGTGAAACTAATACCGCAGATGATATGTTTATTGTTTTTTTGATAACGAAGGCAGTGGCAATCACACTGGCAAATAACAACATCAATGCTGATAGTCCAATTTCACCAATTAGCGGGAAAAAGCTACTGAAAATCCCGGTACTTTGGCTATATGCAATCGACAGCCATGGGAAACCTGTTAAAAAGTTCGCTCGAAGATATTCACATATTAACCATATTGCAGGGGCGGCTAATGGCCATAGTGCAATATGAAAGAAACGCTTGAGTGCAAAGCTAAAAAGACCAAAAAATAACGCGAGATAGCCGCATAGCAGCAACATTAAAAAGATAGAGAAAACGAGCGGAACACCACCAAAATTTGCAATGCTGACATGCACCCAAGAGATACCGGCCCCAAAATAGCCGAGACCAAAGCACCAGCCGCTGATAAATGCGCGTTTAGCATAAAGCGCAGTAAGAACTAACCAAATGGGTAATACTAAGAAGGGCAGAGGCCAAATGTCAAAAGGTGAAAATGCAAGCGTGAGGGAAGCCCCTAAGGCTATATTACTTGCATAAAGTGCTAATCCTTTCAGCCTGAACTCTCCAAATCAGGCAAAAATACTTTAAGTTGTAATAAGCGCCTTTTATCGGAGGTGGTAACTTCAAAATGAATATTGTCTATTTCTACTTTTTCACCCGTTTCAGGCATGTGGCCGAATGCTCTGAGCACAACGCCACCGATAGTATCGGATTCTTCTTCATTAAACTTGGTTTCAAAAAAGGTATTAAAGTCATCTACAGGCGTTAAGGCTTTAACTGAATAAGTGCTTTTGTTTAAAGGACGAATGTGTTCATTCTCATTCACATCATCGTCAAATTCATCGTCTATCTCACCCACAATGAGCTCTAAAATATCCTCGATTGTGACTAAGCCCGAAACACCGCCATATTCATCGACCACAATGGCCATATGATAGCGTTGCAATCTAAATTCTTTTAACAGCACGTCAACACGCTTGCTTTCTGGAACAATAATAGCTTCGCGCATGTTTTCTTTTAGTGAAAAAGTTTTATCATCGTTAAAGGCGTAAGCGAGCAAGTCTTTTGCTAAGAGTATGCCTTCAATATGGTCCTTGTCTTCACTGATAATGGGGAATCGACTGTGGGCAGATTCGAGCATTAAGGGCAAAAGCTCATCAACGCCTTGCTCAATATCAATGGTGATCATTTGAGCGCGTGGGATCATAATGTCGCGAACTTTAACTTCACTGACCCCCATTACCCCTTCAATCATCTCTTGTGTTTGAGGATCGATTAGCTCGCGTTGCTGAGCACCTGAAATCATTTCAGAGAGCTCTTCTTTATTTTGCGGCTCACTCTTGAAGCTTTGTAGCAAGTTTGCCAACCAGCTTTTGTTTGAGGAGCCGTTGGTAGATGGGGGCTTGTCTTCGCTCATTGTTCTGTTATTGCAACTTATATGTAGTGTTAGGTTTTAACGTTAACGGTCTTGGTAAGGATCGTCAATACCCAATGATGCCAAAATGGTCGTTTCTAAAGCTTCCATTGTTAGCGCGTCTTGTTCGTCAATATGGTCATAGCCTAGCAGATGCAATAGTCCATGCACACATAAATGTGCCCAATGTGCCTCGTTTGATTTGTGCTGAGCCTCTGCTTCTTGCGCTAAAATAGCAACACAAATTGCGATATCACCAATGTAATCGGATTCAACAAAGTCAGGGGCGTCAGATGCAAACGAAAGCACGTTAGTGGGTTTATCTTTGTCTCTGTAGCCAAGATTTAAAGCCTGAGACTCAGCGGCAGTGATTGCTCTAACTGTGAGTTCGCAGGGTTTTTTATAGTCAATATGTTGCAACGCAGTATTAAGCCAAAGCAAAACCTTTTCAGGGGACACAAGTGAAGCATGTTCAGCAGCAGATAAATCATCCGCTGCTTCAAAATATAGCTCTATCTGATTATTGCTCACTATTTTCGTCTTTTGAGACGCTGGCGGGCGCTGGCACTGAGCTAGGGGGTGAAACATTGCGCTGCTTCGCCAACTTTTTACTTTCTTGCTCAGCGTCGTGGTCTTCATAAGCTTGCACAATACGCGCAACAACTGGGTGGCGTACTACATCTTGCGCACTAAAGAAGTTAAATGAGATATCATTTACCTCGCCTAGTACCTCAATTGCGTGTCTTAAGCCGGAGCGAACATTACGAGGTAGGTCGACCTGCGTGATATCACCGGTTATTACCGCTTTAGAGTTAAACCCAATACGGGTAAGAAACATTTTCATTTGCTCGGCAGTCGTATTTTGTGACTCGTCCAAAATAATGAAAGCGTCGTTAAGCGTTCGACCTCGCATATAAGCTAGGGGGGCGACTTCAATCACATTACGCTCTATGAGTTTTTCAACCTTCTCAAAACCTAGCATTTCAAATAAAGCATCATAAAGTGGGCGAAGGTAGGGGTCGACTTTTTGCGACAAATCACCGGGTAAAAAACCCAGTTTCTCACCCGCTTCTACCGCAGGGCGAGTTAATAGAATACGTCTTACCTCTTGGCGTTCTAATGCATCTACAGCGCATGCAACGGCTAGATAAGTTTTACCCGTGCCAGCAGGGCCAACGCCAAAGGTAATATCGTGCGTAACCACGTTTGCAACATACTTGGACTGATTAGGATTACGCGGTTTAATGACGCCACGCTTAGTCTTAATATGCACTTCTTTGCCATAGTCACCGGCTTCTGCACGTTCAAGACACTTTGCTTCTTGAATCGCTAAATGCACTTGATTGGGCTCCAGTAAAGGAATACTTCCTTTGACCGGCTGAGTTTCAATGTATAGGAGTTTTAGTAATTCGCTGGCCCCATTTGCCTGCTGTGGGTCGCCCATCACGCTAAACTGATTTGAGCGATAAGAAATTTCGACACCTAATCTACGTTCAATTTGTTTAATATTGTCATCAAAGGGGCCACATAAACTAGATAAACGTTTGCTATCTTCGGGTTCTAATAAGATTTGATTACTAACAAGATTACTCAATATTGATTCCTTGGTAAATTATATTTATACAGGGGTAAACTGAATTACGCCATGTGCATCAGGACCGGGCTGTTTAGCCATAATGACTTGCGGTGAAATCGCCACTCTCAAGCCCATTTCTGATTCACGCCTGAGTACATCGCCGCGCAATGAGTTAGAAAAGACGTTAGTGATTTGAACGTCAACAAATTCGCCAATCATGTCAGGGGACCCGACAAAATTCACTACACGATTGTTTTCGGTACGACCTGTGAGTTCGTCAGGATCTTTTTTAGACGGCCCTTCAACTAAGATACGCTGAGTAGTATCTAGCATATTGCGTGCTATTTGCTGTGCGTTTTGATTGATCCGCTGTTGTAAAATCTGTAGGCGCTGCTTTTTTGTTTCTTCGCTTATATCATCCACAATATCTGCCGCCGGTGTACCTGGGCGGGCGCTGTAAATAAAGCTAAAGCTCATATCATAACCCACGTGATTAATCAGGTTCATGGTCGCTTCAAAATCGTCCTGACTTTCACCTGGAAAACCAATAATAAAGTCTGAACTCATGCACAAATTAGGACGCACTTTTTTCAGTTTGCGAATAATACTCTTATATTCGATAGCAGTGTGTCCACGCTTCATCATGTTAAGCACGCGGTCTGAGCCACTTTGCACGGGCAAATGTAAATGATCCACCAATTCTGGAATATGTTTGTAGGCTTCGACGATGTCGTCAGTGAACTCTACTGGATGTGACGTGGTGTAGCGGATACGGTCGATACCGTCAATACTGGCAACTAATTCAAGCAATTCAGAAAATCGACATACACCGCCGTCGTGTTGCTCTCCTCTGAAGGCATTGACGTTTTGACCCAGTAAGTTTACTTCACGCACGCCCTGAGAGGCGAGTTGAGCCACTTCAAGTAAAACGTCATCTACTGGGCGACTCACTTCTTCACCACGGGTGTAGGGTACAACGCAGAAACTGCAATATTTGGAGCAGCCTTCCATGATAGATACAAAAGCAGTTGGACCATCTGCTTTGGGCTCAGGGAGACGATCAAATTTTTCGATTTCAGGAAAGCTAACGTCGACTACTGACTTATCGCCAGCTTTAATCTGCTTAATCATTTCAGGTAAACGATGCAAAGTTTGAGGACCAAAAACAATATCGACATAAGGTGCACGTTTGCGAATTTCTGTACCTTCTTGTGAGGCTACGCATCCACCAACACCAATAATCAACTCTGGCTTATTTTTTTTAAGATTTTTCCAACGGCCTAACTGATGGAATACCTTCTCTTGTGCTTTTTCACGAATCGAGCAGGTGTTCAGTAGGATCACGTCAGCATCTTCAGCTTCTTCGGCAACAGTGTATCCGTGAGTAGCGTCGAGCAAGTCAGCCATTTTCTCCGAGTCATACTCGTTCATTTGGCAGCCCCAAGTTTTAATAAACAGCTTCTTAGTCATAGAGGTTATTATCGGCCTTCAAGGTGAATTTTCGGCGCTGTTTGCGTCTAAAATCCAATAATACAAAATAGTCGTATATTTTAACGTTAATAGTCCCAATAAGCCAGTCATTGGTCTATGCGGCTTTCATCGAAAGTTTCTGTTATTGTGTATGGATAAACCTTGTTCAAATAGAAGGGAATATGTAGCTCCTCAACCTCGGAGTTTCACAAATAGTATTTTATAATGATTAGCCAATAGAGACTGGGCAATTGTTGCATCATCAAACGCAGCATAAACGCAGATAAGAGACAAAATGAATACAAAAACTAAGGCTGTATCTAGCCTTGATACGATTGACGTTGACGTCTGTGTGTTTGGCGCAGGCATGGTTGGAGCAGCCAGCGCATGCGCTCTGGCGCAGCAGGGTTTGCGTATTGCGCTGATTGAACCATACTTGCCTAAGCCCTTTTCTTCAGAGCAAGCACCAGAGCTTCGCGTTTCGGCTTTGAATCGCCATAGTATGAATTTGTTGGCGTCACTCAAAGCCTTACCTTACATTGAGCAGATGCGTTTTCGAAGTTACGATAGCCTTGAGGTTTGGGAAGACAGTCTCTCGAAAACGATTTTTAGCGCACAAGATCTTGGGGAAACACAGCTTGGTATTTTTGCTGAGAATCGAATTATTCAATTAGCGCTATTACGCAGTATTTCAGCGAGTTATGGCGATAATATCCAAATAGTCAAAGATAAAGCACAAAAGGTTGATGTGACTGATGCTAGCATCGAATTGCAAAGCGGCGCAAAAATACAGGCCAAATTTTTATTAGGCGCCGACGGCGCACAATCACAAATTCGTAAAGCTGCAGGAATCGGTCAAACCGGGTGGCAGTACCAACAACGTGCCAATATTATTTGTATAAGCATGCACCAAGCCATTGAAGATACCACTTGGCAACAGTTTACGCCTACAGGACCTCTTGCTCTTTTACCCATGCACGATAATTTTGCCAGTTTGGTTTGGTATGCCGATGACGAAAGTTCTGCTTACATTCAATCTTTAGATAATGAGGCGCTAAAGGCTGCAATATTAGAGCGTTTCCCGTCACGTTTGGCTGACTTTGATATTATCAATAAAGCAGGCTTTGGACTAACTCGTATGCACGCTAATCAATATTGGCGGCATAAGGCAGTGCTAGCGGGGGATGCTGCGCATACTATAAATCCGCTTGCAGGGCAGGGCGTAAATTTAGGTTTTAAGGATGTTTCTGCGCTCAGTGATGCTGTTAAAGAGCATGGCTTACATGACCTAAGCGGCGCTTTCAAAATGTATGAGAAACAACGTCGCGCGCAAAATTTATTAATGATGTCGGCTATGGATGCCCTTTATGTGACGTTTAGTAACGATATAGCGCCTCTTAAGTTTGCGCGTAACACCGCTTTGATGCTTGCACAGCGTGCCGGCGGTCTAAAAAATAGGGCACTAAAGTATGCAATGGGTATCTAAATATATTGGGACTGCATTGTAGCCAGATTCTTATTCGCAGTAATTGATATGCGCGGTAATTGATATGCGCGGTAATTGATATGCGCAATAAATGAGTAGACAGATAAGCTAATTAGAGATTAATAAGGGAGTGGTAGAATGAATGTGTTTGTGATTTTAGGGGTGCTTTTTGTTGCCTTGTTGGTAATTATTCCTTTGGTAGAAAAGTCAGGGTTGCGCGTCTCACCTGAAACATCTGCAAAACTCTCGCGTTTCATTTGGCCTTTGTTGATTATCGCTCTGGTCATTCAATTATTGCTTTTTGCGTTTTAAATTAGCTTAAGATTACAAAAAGTATTTAATAAAAAGCCAGCATGATTGCTGGCTTTTGTTATTGTAAGACTCTAGTTAAGAGCTTTCAGGTTTTCCTGTCCAAATATCTTTTTCTTCAAGTTCACCCTGCATTTGACACGTTCTTTGGTCAAAGCTAATTTCGACATTGGCTTTGCGTTTCTCGCGGTAATCGTTGGTAATTGAAATAATCGTGGGAGTAAGTAACACTATCGCTATAACATTAACTACTGTCATTAAGCCTAATGCCATATCTGCCATGGCCCACACTGACGGTAGTGAAGCCATAGCGCCCCACAAAATCATTATCAAATAACCTGAAGTAAACAAGGCACGACCCACCTTATTGTCTAATTTAAACATATGTAAATTAGATTCGCCGTAAGCATAATTAGCCACTACCGAAGTAAACGCGAAGAAACCTATTGCAGCGGCAACAAAGTCGGCACCGACGCCGCCCAAATGACTTTCCATAGCCGATTGGGTTAGGCGTATGCCTTCCATTTCGCCTATAGAGGTTTCGCTACCAAGCAATATGATAAATGCCGTCGCAGTACATAAAATCATGGTGTCGATAAACACGCCAAGCATCTGAATGTAACCTTGAGAAGCCGGATGGTTTGGATGTGGACTCGCAGCGGCTGCTGCTTGAGGCACGCTCCCAGAGCCTGCTTCGTTTGAATAAAGGCCGCGCTGAATACCATTTTGAATGGCTGCAGCAAAAGCTCCTGCACCAGCCTCTTGAAGACCAAAGGCAGAAGTCACAATGTCGTAAAGTACGCCGGGTAAAAACTGAATGTTGATGGCGGTAATTACCAAGGCAACTATGACATAGGCAATCCCCATAAACGGCACTACCCACTGCGCAAAGTTTGCAATTGCGCGTAAGCCACCCACCACAATGAGTCCTGCAAATACCATTACAGCAATACCACTGTAGTGGGTAGGGATGCTATAACTATTATTTAATGCGTCAGCGATAGTATTTGATTGCACGGCACTAAAAACAAAACCATAGCCAAAAAATAAACACAGTGCGAACAAGACAGCAAACCAAGAGTTTTTAAGACCTTGCTTAATATAATATGCTGGACCACCGCGATATTGGCCATCAGAGTCTTTGATTTTATACGCCTGCCCAAGCAATGATTCGGCATACCCTGTTGCCATACCCAAAATGGCAATGACCCACATCCAGAAAATGGCACCTGCGCCACCAAGTGATATTGCTACTGCTACCCCGGCAAGATTTCCCGTTCCTACTCGCGCTGATAAGCTAGTGCATAGAGCTTGAAAGGAACTTATCCCTTCTTTGTCAGGACGATTACTGCCCTTAAGCAAAGAGAACATGTGTTTGAAGTCGAGCACTTGAATAAATCTGAGCTTAACGGTGAACCACACGCCTGCGAGAAGTAGCATAACAATGAGGATTTTACCTTGTCCCCATAGAATATTGTTTACAAATCCAACGGCTTCATCTATCAAACTTTATGTTCCTATTTCATTATTTTTATGCATAAAAACGGCACGAAAAATTAGGTGCCTCAGGGATAATAGCGCGAACTGTGAAGAAGTGCATTAATGCCGTTATGCGAATAAGAAATATGTCACATTGAAAAGGAGTATAACTAAGAAAGAATTGCTGATTGTTACTATGAAAATACTGTAAAGAATGGCTGGGGTAGCAGGACTTGAACCTACGAATCGCGGGATCAAAACCCGCTGCCTTACCAACTTGGCTATACCCCAGTCGTAAAGAAAACTGATAACAACACTGGCGTGCTGACAAAACTCTTACATTCTTTGGAAAATGGCTGGGGTAGCAGGACTTGAACCTACGAATCGCGGGATCAAAACCCGCTGCCTTACCAACTTGGCTATACCCCAACTCTGGTGCGGAAGGAGAGACTTGAACTCTCACGCCGTGAAGCACTGGAACCTAAATCCAGCGTGTCTACCAATTCCACCACTCCCGCTTTTCCAAACACTTAAGAAATTATTGGTGGCTACGGCGGGACTCGAACCTGCGACCCCATCATTATGAGTGATGTGCTCTAACCAGCTGAGCTACGTAGCCATAAAATCCACTCAATTTCTAAGTGGCGCGTATTATGCTCAGTTGAACTAGGGTCGTCAACCGTTTTTTCTAGAATTACTTACAGTTGCCTAGAAACTAATCAAGCCAGCCGTAAACAAAGGTGTAATATGCCTTAATAATGCTTAAACGTTGAATCTAAAGTGGATAACATCACCGTCTTTAACAATATATTCTTTACCTTCCAGGCGCCATTTACCTGCATCTTTTGAGCCTTGCTCACCATTATTGGCAATATAATCATTAAACCCTATGATTTCTGCTCGAATAAAGCCTTTTTCAAAGTCTGTATGTATTTTTCCAGCCGCTTGCGGTGCAGTAGATCCCTGCGGATAGGTCCACGCTCTGACTTCTTTTACCCCGGCAGTAAAATACGTTTGCAAAGTAAGGAGGCTATAACCGCCTCTAATAACGCGATTGAGTCCTGGTTCTGTAAGACCTAGTTCTTCCATAAAGTCGGCTTTATCAGCTTCGTCTAGCTCAGCAATATCTGATTCAATCGCTGCACAAACACTTACCACAACGGCACCTTCGGCATCAGCAATGGATTGAACTTGGTCTAAGTATGGATTATTTTCAAATCCTTCTTCGTTGACGTTAGCGATATACATCGTTGGCTTTAGTGTTAAGAAGTTCATATAGCTGATTGCTTTATATTCTTCAGGCGTTAAGGCGAGGGCGCGTAAAAGGCCGCCTTCGTTTAAATGCGGAAGGACTTTTTCAAGTACCGTTAGCTCAAATTTCGCCTCAGAGTCGCCGCCTTTTGCACGTTTACCCACACGAATGATTGCTTTTTCAGTAGTTTCTAAATCGGCTAATCCTAGTTCGGTATTGATGACATCAATATCTTCTTGCGGGTTTACTCGACCAGCAACATGGACAATATTATCATCATCAAAACAACGCACTACATGGCCAATCGCATCGGTCTCGCGAATATTCGCTAAGAATTTATTTCCTAAACCTTCACCCTTTGAAGCGCCGGCCACTAGGCCCGCAATATCTACAAATTCCATGGTGGTGGGAATGACCTTTTGCGGTTTTACAATAGCAGCAAGTTGGTCAAGACGAGTATCAGGAACCGGCACAACACCTGTATTAGGCTCTATGGTGCAAAACGGAAAGTTGGCAGCTTCAATGCCAGCTTTGGTGAGTGCATTAAATAAAGTAGATTTACCTACATTCGGTAAACCAACGATGCCGCATTTAAATCCCATACTGATAGCCTTAATGTTTAACGTAAAATGAAATGAATATGAGTTTTAAGGAGACAAGCAATACAAAGTAATACTATGCAATCTTGTCGGCGTTAAAACGCATTATTATTCTGCTTTGTAAGAGTGCAATCTTTGTTGTGCGCTCACTAAATCTGTTTTCATCAACAGTGCAATGCAACGAATCGCCTCGTCAATTGCATCATCTATTTTTGCTTGCTCTAACGGCGATGCTTTACTTAATACATGGCCCGTTACTCTACTCTTGTGACCAGGGTGGCCAATACCAATACGCAAGCGCAAAAAATCTTTTTGATTAGCTAAAGCTCTTACCGTATCGCGAATACCGTTTTGACTAGAGCTCCCACCGATTTTAAATTTTACCGTGCCTACTTCAAAGTCTAGCTCGTCAAATGCCACGAGTAGTTCATTAGGTAGGATTTTAAAAAAAGTACACATTGCGCCAACTGCTTGACCGCTTTTGTTCATGAAAGTAGCGGGTATAAGTAGCCTGACGTCTTTACCTTCGATAATTCCTCGACCGGTAAAACCAAAAAACTTAGCTTCATATTTCAAAGGGATATTGAAACGGGAAGCTAAGTTTTCTACAAGCGTGGCACCTGCGTTGTGCCGAGTGTGGTGATATTCGGGGCCTGGATTACCCAGGCCCACGATTAGACGAATATCAGACAAGTGATTATTCCTCAGGAGCCTCTTCACCAGCATCAGCATCGTCTTCTGCTGCTTCTTCAGTGCTTGGACCTTTAGGTGCTTTGATGGTAACGATAGCGTGGTCGTGACCTTCGCCTTTACCTAATTCAATTGACTCAATACCCTTAGGTAGTTTGATGTCAGATAAATGTAGGGTTTGGCCAAGTTCGACTGCAGCCATATCAACTTCAATAAACTCTGGTAAGTTTTTTGGTAAACAACTTACTTCTAATTCAAGGATTTGATGCTCAGCGTGACCGCCATCGTTCTTAATGCCAGGCGCTTGTTCTTCATTGATAAAATGAAGTGGCACGTTAGTTGTTAATTTCTCACCAGCGATAACGCGCTGAAAATCAACGTGAGTTACCTTTGGCTTGAACGGGTGGCGCTGCATGTCTTTTACTAAGGCTTCTACTTTCTTGCCTTCGATATTAAGTGTTAAAACATGTGAATAAAACGCTTCAAAGTCTTGTGCTTGAATAAGTTTATTATGCTCAAGAGTAATTGAAACTGGCGCTTCGTCGCCACCGTAAAGGATTGCAGGTACTTTTCCGGTAAGACGTAGGCGGCGGCTCGCACCTTTCCCTAGGTCGGTACGGATGCTTGCATCCAATTTAAAAATTGCTTCAGACATGATTGTCTCCATCAGGGGTTTAAAAGGCATAACTTTGCGACCAAGTTATGCATGAGTTCACGATTTAACGTGTATCCGTTCTCAAACGGCGGCGCATTCTATCATTACGCGAGGACGCAAACAATTAATAAATGGCGCTAAGTACATGTTTAAATAGAGGTGTCTTTAGGTGGACGCGTTTTAGATGCGTCGAGCACTGTAAGTGTGTGCACTTTCAAGAGTTGACCAAATTGTGTAGTCGTCATCATATCGGTGAGGATTTCGCCGCTAAGCTCTACAATAAGACCGTCTTTACGATGCTCTGGCGCAAGCCTTTGTGGTGTATATTTACTGCCGTCATCGGCAATAAAGCTAAAAAAGCCGCCTTCAAAGTCTTGATAAATAATTGTTCCTCGCATTTTCAACAGCTTTACCTTTTCATTCGCTGCATCTAATTCTCCAATGCTGACATTCTGCTCTTGAGTACCTGCTATGGAAGCTTCATGTGTGTTTTCGACCTCGGTGGTACACGCACTAAGGACTAACACCTTAATACAAAGCGCTAAAACTAGCATGGATTTCGTCATGATGACTCCTTTTATGCCTAATGTCGGCGCTAGAGACAAGGCTTACAATGTGTGAAATGATATATGGTGGTAATATGTGGCAATAAAATAACCGCTTAAGTTCCCTCAAGCGGCTATATCTTTTAAGCTCATTTATGTGCAGTTCACACAAAATTATCTTATTAATACTCAAACATTGCAGAAATTGATTCTTCGTTGCTGATTCTACGAATCGTTTCTGCAAGCATTTCTGAAAGTGTTAGCTGCTTTACTTTCTTCAGTTTTTTGATTTCGTCGCTTAATGGAATGCTGTCAGTAATAATGATTTCGTCAATTACTGACTCTTCCAGGTTCTTGGCAGCTGCGCCAGAAAATATAGCATGAGTAGCATATGCAAAAACGCGTTTAGCACCATGAGCTTTGAGTGCTTCAGCCGCTTTAGCGAGCGTTCCGCCAGTATCAATCATATCATCGACAATAATGCAGTCGCGGTCTCGCACGTCACCGATAATATTCATCACTTGAGCAACATTCGCTTTTGGGCGACGTTTGTCGATAATCGCAAGGTCGCTGTCGTTAAGCAGTTTGGCCGTAGCGCGAGCTCTGACCACACCACCAATATCGGGTGATACCACTACTGGGTCGGTAAAGTCACGTTGAAACATATCGTCAAGTAAAATAGGCGTGCCAAAGGCATTATCTACCGGTACATCAAAGAAACCTTGAATTTGTTCAGCGTGTAAATCTACTGTAAGAACCCTATCGACTCCCACATTAGATAAAAAATCAGCCACTACTTTAGCAGTGATAGGTACGCGAGCACTTCGAACTCTTCTGTCCTGGCGTGCATACCCAAAGTAAGGTATGACTGCGGTGATGCGTCCTGCAGATGCACGTCTGAATGCGTCAATCATCACGATTAACTCCATCAGGTTGTCATTAGTGGGAGCGCAAGTAGACTGGATAATAAAAACGTCCGAGCCTCGGACGTTTTCATGGATTTCTACGCAAATTTCGCCATCACTAAAACGGCCAACGCTGGCGTTTCCTAATTTAGTGTAAAGACGGTCGGCAACTTTCTGGGCGAGTTCAGGAACAGCATTTCCTGTAAAAAGCTTCATATCTGGCACAAGATATTCCTCAGTGCAATGTTAGGCGGCAACGTGTGGCGATGAACGGAGTCGTATTGTATCCGACTTCAAAAACAATGCACAGGGGGAAACAGTTTTTATCATTAAACTGAACATAATGAATGCAGCGAAGAGTGATTAACACCTTGCGCCACAAAACCGCTGACTCCGTGCGGAAGCTTATCCTTTATTTTTAGTGCCTGCTCTTGTTGTGTAAACACAGCAAAAACGCTTGCCCCTGTACCCGTCATTCTCGACGGTGCGTAGTTTAGCAACCACAGCAATAAAGATGCAACTTTAGAATGGCTATCACAGACTAATTTTTGACAGTCGTTTCTAGTATCTTCAAATTTATACTCGGCGAAGTCGATTTCAGGCGTGTTACGAGGCAAGTTAGGATGCCCAAATATGTCAGCCGTTGAGATGTGGACATCGGGTGTGGCCACTAAATAGTAAAAATGTGGTTGTTCACAGGGGCTTAAAACTTCACCTACGCCTTGAGCAAAGGCGGTATGTCCATGCACAAAAATCGGAACATCAGCACCTAAACTTAGTCCAATTTCGGCAAGGGTTTCAACACTGAGTTTGCATTGCCAAAATGCATTTAAAGCTATTAGTACAGTCGCAGCATTTGATGAACCTCCACCTAAACCACCGCCCATAGGCAGATTTTTTTTCACGCAAATATCAACGCCATGTTGATTTGTTCGATATGGCAGGAGAGCTTCAGCCGCTTTAACAATAAGATTGTCGCTTGGAGCTAGGCCCGGGATATTGTCAATAAGATGGATGTGACTATCGACGGCCTGGCGAAAGCCAATCTCATCGCCAAAATCTAGTAATTGAAATAAGCTTTGCAGTTTGTGATAACCGTTGTCGTAACGTCCGCAAATATGCAGAAATAAATTTAGCTTTGCTGGGCTGGGCAGCCAGGTATATTCTATGTTTGAAAACAAAATATTACTTCCAGTTGTCGATGCGCAGAATTAGGATTGTGCCAGAGGCCTCTTGGCTCAGGCGCATGGAGGTAGGCAGGGTTAAAGAGCCTTGTTCAAACTCAAATTTACCATAGCTGTTATATTGAATCTTCCAGGGTATGCAGTTTTCACACTGGGTGGTGAAACTCTGCACCAATCCGTTATCAAATTTAGTATCAACTATGTCGGCGTTGACTTCGCCCTTCATCCACTCACTGAGCTGTTCTACAGGAACTTGCCATCCTGTTGTGCGAAAAATCAAAGCAGAGGGAGAGCGGTCTTGCCACGTTTGATTATCGGCGTTTAAGATTGCGATTTTGCCATCATAATCAAGTTTAGCGATGGTAGTTCCCACCACGGAGCTTAGCAGTAAACTAATATCTTGGTCTTGCTGCCGCCAGTTTAAAGACGCACTTTTGCGTTCTTGTGACGTGATTATGGCCAGTTTACCGTTAACTTGCCACTGCTGTAGTGATGCTAATGACTGTGATTGCGTTAACGGGTTTTCGCTGACATCAGCTGGTCGAAGGGCACAACCAGAAAGTACTATGGAGCACAAGATTGCGAAAAGAATAGATATTGGCATGCTGCGTTGTTTGTTCAAAATAGTCGCGTTTGTCCTGTACTTGGCCTAAAAAACTCTCATATCTGCACTAATTGACAGTTAGAAAGCGGATAAGATTCAGTTATCCTTTTAATTAATTAGGGATTTTACTACAATGCGCTGTCTTTAAGTAAGCGTAAGTGCAACAAATATTTAATGCCGTTCTTTACCGTAGGTTTGAATCACAACTCCGCGCCTGTTGCGCTTAGGGAGAAAGTCGCTTTTACGCCTGATAAGCTAGTGGACGCTTTAGTATCGTTTCGCGATAAAAGTGACGATAACGAACTCGTTATTTTATCCACATGCAATCGCACCGAACTTTATGTAAAAAGTGAACAACTCGATTTTACGCAAGTCAGCGAATGGCTGGCGTCGGTGCATAATATTCAAACCGATACCATATCTGAACATTTATACCATCACACTGGTGACCATGCTGTTGAGCATTTAATGAGGGTCGCTTCAGGCTTAGACTCACTTATATTGGGTGAGCCGCAAATACTGGGGCAAGTTAAACAGTCGTATATGGAAGCGAAGCGCGCCGGTACAATAAATAGTCATTTCGATAAACTCTTTCAAACTACCTTTGCGGTGGCAAAACAGGTGCGTAGTCAAACTGAAATAGGTGCAAGCGCGGTTTCGGTGGCATATGCAGCGGTGCAGTTAACCAAGCAAATTTTTTCATCTATCGATAAAAGTAATATTTTACTAGTTGGGGCTGGCGAGACCATCGAGTTGGTTGCACGTCACTTACAAGAAGCCAATGCTAAATCGATTACGGTGGCTAACCGTACCTTAAAAAATGCACAAGGTTTGGCAAGTTCGTTAGGTGGTAGTGCCATTACTATCAGCCAAATACCAGCACATTTGCATCAAGCAGATGTTGTTATTAGCTCAACCGCAAGTGCATTGCCGCTGATAGGCAAAGGGATGGTCGAATCAGCGTTAAAGCTCAGAAAACATAAGCCTATGTTACTTTTAGATCTGGCCGTTCCTCGGGATATTGAACATGAGGTAATGGATTTAGACGATGCCTATTTATATACTGTTGATGACTTACAAGATATCATTGAGCAGAATATTGCTAACCGTGAACAAGCGGCAGAGCAGGCGATGGTTTTGATTCAGCAGAAAGTCGAAGTATTTAGTCAGTGGCAGCACAAAGCCCAACACATTGATTTGATTAAGTCGTATAGAGAACAAGCTGAACAATTACGTGACAACTTGACACAAAAAGCGCTGCAGCGAATAAGCAATGGTGAAAATGCCGAATTAGTTCTCCAAGAGCTTAGTTATAAGCTCAGTAAGCAAATGATGCACGGGCCCACTAAGGCTCTTCAGGTGTCAATTCAGCAAAAACAAGTAGATAGTTTGGCGTTGCTTGTAGACGCTTTCAATTTGAGCACCGAACCGTTTTCGAGCACGTCAGAAAACGATAAGTCAGGTGACGAAACAGGAATAAAATGAAACAGTCAGTAGTATCAAAACTAGAATCATTAGTGGAACGATTTGAAGAAGTGCAGGCATTACTTGGCGAGCCCACCATTATTAAAGACCAAGATAAATTTCGAGCGCTATCGAAAGAGTTTTCTCAGCTTGAAGAAGTTGTGTCTCAATTTGGTGCATTTCAGTCTGCACAACAAGACATAGAATCTGCACTTGAGATGCTTCAAGAAAATGACGCTGAAATGCGCGAAATGGCGCAAGAAGAATTAAAGGTAGCTAAGCAGCTTACTCAAGACTTAGAGAGCTCTCTTCAAATATTATTATTACCAAAAGACCCGAATGACGACAACAGCTGCTTTTTAGAAATTCGCGCAGGAGCAGGAGGTGATGAAGCGGCTATCTTTGCGGGTGACTTATTTAGAATGTACAGCCGTTTTGCTGAAAGCACCGGATGGCGTGTAGAGGTAATGAGTGCCAATGAGGGCGAGCACGGCGGTTATAAAGAAATTATTGCCAATGTTTCGGGTGATGGCGCTTACGGTATTTTAAAGTTTGAATCTGGTGGTCATAGAGTTCAGCGCGTTCCTGAGACTGAATCTCAAGGTCGAATTCATACCTCAGCATGCACCGTAGCAGTATTGCCAGAAGTACCAGAATCAGAGGCTATTGAGATTAATGCAGGTGATTTGCGTGTTGATACTTTTAGAGCATCAGGTGCAGGTGGCCAACACGTTAACAAAACAGACTCGGCGATTCGTTTGACTCACCTTCCAACCGGTGTTGTTGTTGAGTGTCAGGATGAACGTTCTCAGCATAAAAATCGCGCTAAAGCGATGTCGGTGTTACAAGCACGACTTAATCAAATAGAACAAGACAAACGCTCTGCAGAAGAGGCAAGCACGCGTAAAAGTTTAGTGGGAAGTGGTGATCGTTCTGAGCGCATACGCACATACAATTTCCCACAAGGCAGGGTGACTGATCATCGTATCAACCTCACGCTGTACAAATTAGATGATGTTATCGCAGGCGATTTAGGTTCTCTTTCAGAGCCTATTAGACAAGAGCATCAAGCTGATTTGCTTGCATCATTGTCTGACGAATAAGCCTAGATATGAGTTCATTGCCGCTCTTGGTGTCGAGTTTGCTTGGTGAGGCTAAAAATAAAATAGCGGCGCAATCACACCTTACTTTCAGTGATCCTGCGCTGGAGGCTCGAATTCTGTTTGAGTACATCAGTGGCAAAACATACAGTTGGCAAATTGCACATGCACAAGATCCAGTGCAAAGCGATTGGCTAGACGCTTTTGAACAAGCACTTGCCGAGCGCTTGAGCGGAAAACCCATTGCATTTATTACAGGTAAACAGGGTTTCTGGTCTTTAGATTTATCTGTTAACGAATTTACACTTATTCCTCGACAAGATACCGAGACATTGGTTGAAGCATGTTTAGCTTTGGGTCTGAAAGATAATGCTCAAGTGCTTGACTTAGGCACTGGCACAGGTGCTATTGCGCTTGCACTTGCATCTGAGCGGCCTGAGTGGCAAATAATAGCGGTCGATCGAATTGCCGAGGCGGTTACCTTGGCGCAAACGAATGCCTTAAATAATAAGCTCAGTGTTAGCTTCATGCAAAGCGATTGGTTCTCAAGTGTTGATAGCCAACGTTTTGATATGATTGTCAGTAACCCTCCTTATGTAGAGTCAAATAGTGAGTATTTAGAGCAAGGTGACCTACGATTTGAACCAATGTCAGCATTAGCTTCCGGTCAAGACGGCCTTGACGACATTCGCGCTATTGTTTCTCAAGCTCCTGCATATTTGCATGCTGACGGCTGGTTAGCGCTAGAGCATGGTAGTGATCAAGCACAAGCAATTAGTGAGCTAATGCATGAACAAGGCTTTGTACAAATTCAACATAAAAAAGATTACAATGGCCACGCCCGAGTGAGCTTAGCCAAATGGCCTGCTTGATCAATGAGCCTAAAACATCCTTCAGCAGTAATAATAATAACAAAAATAAAAGTGAGAATAGACCATGTACGAGATTGCTAAAACCCTGCATTTGACCGCCGTAATATTAACCTTCCTGTTTTTTGTGGTCCGCTTCGCGCTGTTATTGAAACAGTCCCCGATGTTGCAACAAAAGTGGTTAAAAATTACGCCACATATCGCCGATACACTTTTATTGGTTACCATTGTTTGGTTAGTTGTGCAAAGCGGTATCTATCCCTTTGTCAATGGTTGGGCTTCAGCCAAATTAGCAGGTTTAGTCTTTTACATTTTATCGATTGCCTTTACCTTGCGTTGGGCCAAAAACAATATTTGGCGGGCTGTAGGCGCAGTGAGTGTGATTTTTTGGGTTTATATGACTGCGCGCCTTGGCTTGGTTGGTCCGGCAGCCTTTGCTTAAAGGCTAAAGACAAAAATTGAAAAAGAGAAATGACAATGACTGCAATCACTGAAGTAACCGTTGGCAATATTCGCGTCGCAAATGATGCTCCTTTTGTGCTGTTTGGTGGTATGAATGTGCTCGAATCAAGAGACCTTGCCATGCATATCGCAGAAACCTATGTTGAGGTAACGCAAAAACTCGGTATTCCTTATGTGTTTAAAGCCTCTTTTGACAAAGCTAATCGTTCTTCTCTGTATTCTTATCGTGGTCCGGGGATGGAAGAGGGCTTAAAGATATTTGAAGAAATAAAAAGGACCTTCAATGTTCCTATTATTACGGATGTACATGAGCCACACCAAGCTGCTCCAGTCGCAGAAGTCGCTGATGTAATTCAGCTTCCCGCATTCTTGGCCAGACAAACAGACCTTGTTGAAGCCATGGCAAAAACGAATGCGGTAATCAATGTGAAAAAGCCACAGTTTTTGGCGCCTCATGAAATGCGTCATATCATTAAAAAGTTTGCTGAAGGCGGTAATCAAAAAATCATTCTTTGTGAGCGCGGTACAAGCTTTGGCTACAATAATCTTGTAGTCGATATGCTTGGTATGGATTTAATGAAACCGATGGCACCTGTTATTTTCGATGCTACCCACGCTTTGCAGCAGCCGGGCGGACGAGAAGACTCTGCTGGCGGACGCAGGCAGCAAGCTGCTCAGCTCGCTCGAAGTGGAATGGCGCTAGGCTTGGCTGGATTGTTTATTGAATCACACCCTGATCCCGATAACGCTAAGTGTGATGGGCCCTGTGCCTTACCCCTTGATAAATTAGAAGCTTATTTGAGTCAAATGCAGCAACTCGACCAATTAGTCAAAAGCTTTGATGAGCTCAATATAAAATAAAAAATGGCTTATGATTCGCTTACACGGAAGTAATAATGTTTGGTCGTGATTCAAATACCTTTACATTCAATACGCGCGAACATGTGATGTATTCGCGACGCTCAATCATGCGTCACGTAACCTATTTACTTATCTTAATCACCGCGATTCAGTCATTCAAATGGGTATTTTTGCCTGAGTCGGTAACTGCCGAATATTCCTTTAGTCTGCATATTTTAAATACCATACTTCATTTGTCTGCATTTTCGCTTTGTCTGTATCTATTTAAACGTAAATTATTTTCATTGGGAAAATGGGTGCTACAAATTGCCTTCATCAGCTTTATTACGACCGCTAACTTACTTTGGTATAACGATATTGCGCTGCAGTACTTCTATTTGTTAGCGGTGTTTATCAGTGGATTTATGTTTAGTGAACGCGAAACAAAGTACTTCTTGGTCTGTTGTGCGCTTTATCTCAGTTTATTTTTAATCTTTCAATATTTGTATATGCTAGCTTTGAGCTATCGCAGCATGGTAATGGTATTGCCTATGGTAAATAGCACCATGCTAGCCGTCTCATGTTTTGCTTGTGCATGGATTGTGCGTAAAATGACCTTATCAAATTGGAAGAGAGCGCAAAACTTTTCTCAATCTAATACACAGTCTAATCTCATCTATAAAGTGTTTCCTGAGCGTGTTGGTGGCAAGTTAATGTCACTGCCATCTAATCGACAGACACCTGCTCAAGACCTTATGTATAAAGCGCCCATGATTGTTGTGTTTTTAGATGTTATGAATATTAGTCAGCATGCCAAAGAACATGGTTTCGATGAAGCGATTAAACTTCGTGAAGTCATTTTTGCCGCATTTAATGCAGAAATTAAAAAATCTGGATGCCTGCGTATCAAAATGAAAGGCGAACAGTACATTTTTGTTCGTGAGCTCAAACAAGGCGCACACGCAGCGCAAGTGTGTAAATGTCTTAACATTGTTAGGGAACTGCATCGCATTTTTTATGAGCATAGCAAAGGGTCTCATTTAGCTATTCGCTGCGGAGTTTCTACTGGAGATGTTTCTGCCGGATTTGTAAACCTTGGCACGCCAAATTTTGATGTTTGGGGACAGGCGGTTGTTGTCTCCTCGAGACTTGAAAAGAGTTGTCGGCCCATGCATGTTCATTGTGATCAGGGCACATATAAGTTAGCACATGAGCGTTTTTATTTTAATTCCGCTTCAGAATGGAGTTTTAAAGGACTGGGTAAGTTCAAGACCTATCAAATGAGACTCGTTGGCTAATCATCCACGATTCACATGTCGTTACAATTAACAATCGTAGGTCTATTTATGTTGCGATGGAATAAGGCATAATGAATCATTAAGCAAACCTTTCTTAACTAACTATTAATAGGTCATCATGCGCATTAATAACGCTTTTAAAGTCTTATTGTCATTTTTTGTAGTGAGTGTGCTGTCAGCATGCTCTGGGCAAGGAGTAAAAGAAGAGAAGCCCGAAGAGACTGTATTTAAAGTCCCTGTTGAAACCACGGCCTTAAAAATTGGCAGCATTAGTAATACCTACAATACCACCGCGGTACTTGAAGCAAGAGCTGAGAGTCGCGTGGTAAATAAAGTTACAGGGATGATTGATAGCATTTTAGTAGAAGAGGGAATGTTTGTGAATAAAGGCGATGTGCTCGCCGAAATTGATTCTGAAAATTATTTATTAGAGCTAGAACGTACTACCATTGATCTCGAATCGGTTGAGGCTGAATTTGCGCGCAGTCAGCCGGTGGATGGACGTCAACTAATCGCAATCAAAGATTTTGAGAAGTTAGAATTCCAAGTAAAAACGCGAAAGAATCAACAAAAAGTGGCTGCTATTCAAGTAAGAGATTCAAAAGTGCGAGCTCCTATCTCGGGCGTAATCGCCCAAAGAATGGTAAAAGAGGGCAATATGACCCCCAATACTGGCGCTGAAATGTTCATGATTGTAGCGCTCGATACCCTTCAAGGTCTGGTATATCTGCCAGAGTCAGAAATAAATAACGTACATGTTGGTCAAGAGGCATTTTTAGAGTTCCCGTCGACAGCTGCAGCCATACCTGCAAGGGTTAGTTTAATATCGCCAATAATTGATACAGACTCAGGTACCTTCAAAGTAACTTTGAGCGTTAATAATGATGATTATCAGCTAAAACCGGGTATGTTCGCGCGGGTATCCCTAACCCTAGATGTACACAATAACGCCCAACTCGTGCCCCTTAAATCAATAACCACCACCGACACTGATAGTAGTTTATTTGTAGTAAGAGACAATAAAGCGGCGCGAGTAATGGTAAAAACTGGTTATGAACAGGACGGTTACGTTGAAATACTAACGCCGTTAAATTTAGAAGAGCCAATTATCACCATTGGTCAACAAAGCTTGAAAGAAGATAGTGAAGTCAGAATTATAGGTCAGCAAGGCGAAAGCGACGGGGCGCAAACTGACACTGATCAAAAGGTGGATAGTGATGTTAGTCGCGACACTACCGCAGCAGTAAACTAGTTTATGAGTATCATTAGGACCGTTGTTAATCGCCCCGTAACCGTTGCGATGTTTACACTCGCAGTTATGCTCTTTGGTATGGTTGGTTTTTCTCGCTTGGCGGTATCTTTATTGCCAGACTTATCCTATCCCACCTTGACGGTACGAACCGAAAATTTAGGCGCAGCACCCGCTGAAATTGAGCAATTGATAAGCAAACCTATTGAAGAGTCAGTTGGCGTTGTAAAAGGGATTCGCAAGGTTCAGTCAATTTCTAAGCCCGGTCAATCTGACGTAGTGATTGAGTTTGAATGGGGCGTTGAAATGAACTTTGCTATTCAAAATGTGCGCGAAAAACTCGATACTGTCAGGCTTCCACTCGATGTGAACAATCCCATTATATTGCGTTTTAATCCAGCCCTCGACCCAATCATTCGTGTTGGTCTAGCTACTACCAATGAAAATCCGCGTGCATTGAAACAAATCCGTACTTTTGCTGAACAAGAAATTAAGCGACAAATAGAAACCATATCAGGCGTGGCCGCGGCGCAACTTGGTGGTGGTTTACAGCAAGAGATACAAGTTATTTTTGACCAAGAAAAGGCTGCACAACGAGGTATTACAGCGCAAAGCATTGTGAGCCGGATACAAAGCGAAAATATCAATATGTCGGCAGGTCGAGTTTATGACGGTCAACAAGAGTACTTGGTGCGAACCTTGAACCAGTTTGGTTCACTAGAACAGCTCGAAAATATGATTGTGAAGCAAGATGATGGCCGAACGATTTATTTAAAAGATATAGCGAGAGTTATTGACGGTGAAAAAGAGCGCACAGATATTACGCGCGTGAATAACAATGAAGCCATTGAGCTTGCGATTTATAAAGAAGGTGATGCCAACACCGTTACAGTGGCTAATGCGGTCAATGCTAGATTGGTAGAGTTGGCGAAAACATTGCCTGATGAACTGAGTTTTACGGTGATTTATGACCAGTCTGAATTTATCGTCAATGCCGTAGACGAAGTAAAAAATGCCGCGATAGTGGGCGGAATTTTAGCCATGTTGGTCTTGTACCTGTTTTTAGGTAATTTCTTTAATACCATTATCATTTCTTTAGCTATCCCAGTATCCATTATTGCGACATTTAATTTGATGTTTGCCAATGATATTAGCCTCAACATTATGTCCTTAGGTGGCATTGCACTGGCGGTAGGCTTGCTTGTAGATAATGCCATTGTGGTACTAGAAAATATCGCGCGTTATCGCGAGAAGGGTGCATCGATTATTGAGGCCGCAGTTAAGGGCACGCAAGAAGTCTCTGGCGCGGTAACCGCCTCAACCTTAACAACGCTCGCTGTATTTTTTCCTCTCGCCTTTGTTAGCGGTTTTGCGGGGCAACTCTTTAGTGACCAAGCTATAACGGTGACGTTTGCATTACTAGCCTCTTTGATAGTCGCTCTGACGCTTATTCCGATGTTGGCCTCACGTCAATTTGAGAGCAATGATCCCGACAATATCGCCAGTGATGAAAATACACAAGAGATGAAACAAAATACGGGTGATGATGTTGCGCTGACTAAATTGAAACGAAGTTTTATAATGCTCGGAAAACTCTTCAGTTTTCCGTTTAAGCTTTTATTCAATTATATACCGATGCTATTCACAAAATTAATGATGCTGTTATATAATCTAGTAGCAAAGCTATTAAGCTTTATTTTTGTGCCTGCACACCGAATATTTAGCTCACAATTTGAAAAGATAGCACAAGCTTATTCACGATTGCTTGAGCGCACGCTGCGTCACAGGTTGGTATTGGTAGGGTTAAGTATAGTCTTTGCAATAGGGGTGATGAGTTTATTGCCTAGGATCGCCGTCGAGTTAGTGCCGGAAGTTGAACAGGCTGAATTTACGCTTGAAATCACCCTGCCACAAGGCACGCCGCTTGCAGTGACTGATGCCAGACTATCGCAACTTGCAGCCGCGATACAAAGTGACAATCGCGTGAAGCATAGTTATTCACTTGCCGGCAGTGGCAGTTTGATGATGAGTTCAGCAAGTAAGGGCGCCGAAAACTGGGGACAATTGTTGATTGCTGTTCACAATAGTCAAGATGTTGAAGCGGTTAAATCAGCTTTGCGAGTGCAGGTTGGCCAAATGGCTGACGTTAATGCTGAAATAGCACAAACTGAAATGTTTACGGCTGAGCGTCCATTGCAAATTGTGCTCTCGGGTTTTGATCTTGAGGCCTTGAAACGATATAGCGATGAGTTAGTGCAAAAGATGTCAGCAGATGATCAGTTTCTGGATATCAACAATAGTTTGCGGTCAGGACAGCCAGAATTAAAAATTAGGTTCGATAATGAGCGTTTGGCGAGTTTGGAGCTCAGAGGTGCTGATATTGCTGACCAGTTAGTGATTAAAATCGCCGGTGCAGTAGCCTCTAAGTATAATTTGCAAGACCGGCAAGTAGACATTCTGGTCAGGGCCGAAGAAAGCGCCCGTAACTCAGCCCAAGCCGTTCGCCAACTTACGGTGAATTCCGCACAAAGTCGGTCTTTGCCATTGTCGTCGGTTGCAGATATTAGTGAAAGCTTAGGTCCGAATGAAATCAACCGAATTGATCAAAGCCGTGTGGCGATTGTGTCAGCGTCTCTAGCGTATGGCGACTTGTCTGAGGCCGCACTAAAAGCAGATAACTTGATTAATGAACTGTTTTTGCCGGCCAATATAAAAGCCGAGCTTGCAGGGCAAAACGAAGAAATGGACCGTTCTTTTTCTTCACTGATGATGGCGCTAGCCTTAGCGGTATTTTTGGTTTATTTGGTAATGGCCTCTCAGTTCGAGTCTTTGTTGAATCCCTTTATTATTCTATTTTCTATTCCCTTAGCGGTACTTGGCTCGGTATTAGGTTTATACCTAAGCAATACCAAAATAAGCGTCATAGTATTGATCGGGGTGATTATGTTGACCGGAATAGTCGTCAATAATGCGATTGTACTCGTCGATAGAATCAACCAATTGCGTAACAGTGGGGTAGAAAAAACCGCCGCCATTATGGATGCCAGCCGCTCTAGGTTTAGACCTATTATTATGACCACCATGACCACGGTTTTAGGCTTATCGCCGCTTGCATTTAGCACTGGAGATGGTTCTGAGCTAAGAGCACCCTTAGCGATAACGGTTATGAGCGGTTTATTACTAGCAACTTTGCTCACCCTCTTATTGATTCCTGTGCTATACAGTTTATTTGATCGCAAGAAATATCACGCACCACCAAAAGAGGCTGAGACAAGTGAAGTGAGCAGCAGTACTTTCGCCAGCAGCCCTGAGGCGCCTTTATGACTGATGATAATAAACACAAAGGCTTCAGCCAAAAATTACGAGACTTACCCATTACTGTTTGGTTAACAGCGCTTGCCATAAAGCGTCCAGTGACCACCGGCATGCTTATTTTATCTCTTTTTGTTACTGGTTTAGTGGCGAGCCGGCTGCTTCCACAAGAAAGCTTGCCAACCTTGAATATTCCTGTGGCATTTATCAATGTGCCTTATAACGGCGCCACGCCTGAAGAGGTTGAAAGGCTTATTACACGGCCAATTGAGGAGGCGGTAGCAACACTGGGTGGTATTACTGAATTACGTTCTAATAGCCGTGCAAACGGTGCCTCTATTCAAGTGATAATGAATCTAGGTGAAGACTTAGATAGTAAAATTATGGAAGTGCGCGAAAAAGTCGACATGGTACGATATCTGTTACCCGATGATGTGCAGCGTGTGTTTGTGCAAAAATTCTCGACGCAAGATTTACCCATTGTAAGTTTAGTGTTGTCAGGAGATAAAAACCTAAGCCAAGCTTATGATTTTTTAAATCGAAAAATGCTGCAAGCAATAGAGCGTATCGAAGGCGTTGGACAGGTTGAAATGCGTGGCGTTATTCAGCCTTTTATAGAGATTCAGCTTGATAGTACAAATATGGCAATGAATCGGGTTGACCAAGCGAAGTTATTGCAAGACTTACAAGCCAGTAATTTTTTAGTGCGCTCCGGTGATGTGCTCAGTGGCGGCCGCAAGTTCAGAGTATCTCCTGACGGTGAGTATCAAAGCATTGATGAGATTAGAGACTTTCCTGTTAAACCGGGTGTTAAACTGAGCGATGTAGCTAGCGTTGGCATAGTGACTCCAGCTCGCAACAGTGAAATTAGAACTGACAGAAAACGCTCGGTTGGGATAGAGATTTTTAAAGAGTCAGATGCTAATGTCATTGACGTCACTAGCAAAATTGAAGCCTTCGTAGAAAGTGTTCAGCAGGACCCAGATTTCAAGGATATCAGGGTCAGCATTGAAGGCAACAGTGGTGAACAAATACAGCAATCGTTGGGCGATTTATTAAAAGCGGGAAGCCTGGGGATTTTACTGTCTTTTGCGGTTTTATTTTTCTTTTTACGTAATATTCACCTCACTCTGGTGGTGGTGGCGTCAGTGCCTATCTCTATTAGCTTTGCTATTGCCGGTATGTATTTCATGGGTTTTAGTCTGAATTTGCTCACCTTGGCTGGCTTGTTTATTGCGGTTGGTTTACTGATAGATAACTCGGTCGTTATTTGTGAGAGTATTTTACAACAAAAAGATGGATCACTCAGTGCGGTAGAGAAGGTACTCAAGGGCGTGGATAACGTCAGCATCGCAATTATTAGCGGCACCTTGACCACTACTATTGTTTTTATGCCTTTACTCATAGGCGAAGAGAACTTCATTACTATTCTGGTTGAGCAAATTGCAGTGGCAATCTGCCTGCCATTATTTGCTTCATTGATTATCGCCAAAACTGCGATTCCTTTAATGCTCAGTCGTGTTGATCAAGCTGCCCTCTCTGGTGTGGTCACTCAAGGCCGAATGAATAGCTGGTATCGGCCCAAACTTAAAAAGATACTGACGAGCCCTAAAACGACAGGTGTGCTGATTTTTGTATTAGTTGTTGCGGGCCTATTTGCCAAGCAAAAGGTTGATGTAAACAGTGAAAGGGGCCGCGGTGAGACCGAAATAATTATTGTTTATCACCCTAAAGGGCAGCAAAAACTAGCTGATGTAAGTGCTTTAGTAGATGAGATGGAGCAGTATTTATACGAAAACCAAGAAGCTTTTGAGTTTACGCAAGTCAATAGCCGCATCTTCTCAAGTTTTGCAATGTCGCGTGTGAAGCTAAAAGAGGGCTTTGAAAAGCCGTTTAACCAACTAAAAGAAGAGATAAAGAAAGGTTTTCCACAAACAGCTATTGCTGATCCCTCTTTTGAATGGTCGCAACAAAAGCAAAAATTAATCAAGATGAACCTGAATGGAAGCTCTACCAAGCGCCTTTCCGAGCTAAGTGAGTCGGTTATTTTGCAGCTCAGTAAGGTAGAAGGCTTTTCCCAAGTGGGCATTACCAATGAAAATAAAGATATGGAGTTAGTCTTGCGAATAGATCGCGAAAAGGCGGCCCGCTTAGGCTTAAGTACTCAAGATATCGCCATGCGTATTTCGAGCTCTTTACGCGGAACTAACTTACGTTCATTTAGAGACCCTAATATGGGAGAGGTAGACATACGCTTGGTATATCATGCCGAGCAAACTATACCCATGGAACAAATACGGCAGCTTCCGATTTTCCAAAGTAATGGCCGAACACTCACTATGCAAGAGCTCGTAAGCTTTGAAACTCAGCCAATCATGCAAGAAATTACCCGTTCACAGCGCAGGACTTCACTCGAAATTTCGATTGATTTGGCCGATATCAGTCGAGTTGAAGGGGCTAAAAAGGTCAAAGAAGTGATGGATAATACTGCTTTGCCTTCCGGTTATGATTGGCAACTAGGTCGACAGTTTGCCCAAGACGAGGCCGCTGCAAAAGATTTGCTTATTAACATGTTACTTGCTTTTGCACTTATTTTTATTGTGATGGCTGCATTGTTTGAGTCGTTACTAATGCCAATCGCAATCTTATCTTCAATTGGTTTAGCCTTTATCGGTGTATATTTTACCTTTGCCATATTAGGCTTAGGTTTAGGCGACACGGGTAAGATTGGATTGCTGATTTTAATGGGGATTGTGGTGAACAATGGCATTGTATTAATCGACCAAATCAACAAATTGAAAGCTGATACGCAGGATCTCATTACGCCTATTGTGGAGGCCTGCGTTAGCCGGATTAGACCTATATTTATGACGGTCGCAACCACTATCATTGGTTTGGTTCCACTTACTTTTGCGTCAAGTGAAAACGAGACTTACTCAATGGCAGTCGCTATTATTGGTGGACTTTTATTTTCAACATTAACCAGCTTATTTCTAGTTCCATTTTGTTACTTAATGTTGGTTAACTTAGGCGCGCGTTCAGGAAAACGCTTTGCTAAAGCAAAGGCCTTTGCTGATAAAAAGTTACCAATTTGAGCGCGAGCAGATTTTAGTTGGTTTGTTCGATATATAATGCTTTTAACGCCCATCAAAAAATGAAAGAGGAGCTTGCACATGCATATTGTTTGCGCTTATTGCGATTCTATTAATCGTATTCCCGATGATAAAAGTCACACTAATGCTAAGTGTGGTAAGTGTTCAAAGCCGGTATATAGCGCCGCACCTGTTAATTTGCGCGATGCTAATTTCTTCAGATATATAGAAAAAAACGACTTGCCAATAGTAGTAGATTTTTGGGCTGATTGGTGTGGCCCATGCAAAACTATGGCGCCGGTATTTAAGGCGGTAGCGGCAGAGTCTGATGGTTTGTTGTTTGCAAAGGTAGATACCCAACTAGAACAGCAAGTTTCAGCTCAGGCCTCAATACGTTCACTACCTACCTTGGTGTTCTTTCACCAAGGAACAGAGATAGACCGCATTTCTGGTGCATTACGTGAACCACAAATGAAGCAATGGATCATGCAATGCCTGAGCAAGCTCGGACAGCCGTAAGAAGTAATAAAATGTGGGCTGAATGCCTCACACTAGCGAGGCATTCAATGATGCTATTTTACAAAAAACGGAAAGTTAGCATGCGCTGCATTACCATTGCCATCAAGTACGTAAGCAAATAGACGGTAAGCGCCAGCTTCACTTGGGGCTTGAAATGTTACTTCTTGTGAGCTGGGATCTTCTATTAAACCTTCTATGACTGGTGGCTCGTACTCACGGTCACCACCCACCTCCGTTGCAGTCGATTCTTTGCGTATCTCCCATCTAAAGGTCACTTTATCTTGGTCAGGATCTGCGACGTTTAACATGGCTGAGTAAGTTTCATCTGTAAACAAGTAAACATCATCGAAAGCTACTTTACCGTCTAGTCCAATAGCGCTGACGCGCGGAGTGCGGTTATCTGGCCATTGTCCGGTCCATATGTATTGCATAACATCGACGGCCTCAGTGCGCTCGCCAGACTTCAAAAACATGCCATACCAAGTGCTGGTGCGCTCTTGCTTCTGTCCCCATAAGAATACGTAATTACCAATTACCTGAGAGGATTGGGATTGTATTGCTTGCAGATAACTTTTGGCATAGTTACTCGCTTTTTCAGAGCTAGTGGTTTCAACAGGCGCTCCCCACTTGGTATTATATACTTCCCAATGGCCTACTGCGCCCCATTCGGTGATCATGTAAGGGCCTGTGTAAGGGAAGTTTTTTATGTATTTAGGTAAGTTGACAACGTCGGCATACAATTGAAAGCTAATAAAGTCCAAAGCTGGCGCTCGCTCTTGTATGGCTTTCATTGCTTTTTTATCAAAACCAGCAATGGTAGTTGTTACCGGATGATTGGGGTCAATCTCTTTAATCATTTTCGCAACGTCATTAACAGCGTCGTATACAGCAGGATCGGTAAAATCAAAGTTAAGCTCGTTACCAATAAACCATGTCAGAAGAGCAGGGTGGTCTTTATATTTTAAGACATTCGCTTTTGCTTCTTCAAATTGTTTGGCAACCGCCTCTTTGTCATTATAATCAAAGCCAAGACGTTCACGAGCAAAGTCTAAACCTAATGATACGGTCATTCCCAAAGAGTGTGCTTTATCTAAAATTTCAGCAGCCGGATAAACACCACCATCAATGGACCAAGTTCGAATAGAGTTGGCACCATAAGAGGCAAGTTCTTCTAAGTCTGCACCGTCAACACCAGCCCCTCTTATGATGTAGGGCTCAGAGTCACGAAGCAATTGATATCCACCATCCTCTTTTTTCACTATTTCTACTTTTATTGCTTGCGCAAACGCTGACATTGAAACTACTAAAGACACTGCGAATACCGTGACAAGTAGGGTAACAAGTTTCGTGACTATGAATGATCGCATCAATATGCTCCTTAGTTCTTTACTGGTGTTGGGTGTAAAAGAGTTTCTATAGACTCAAGGCTATGGCCTTTAGTTTCAGGTAAATATCGTATAATGATTATTAAACCTAGTAGCGAAAAAATACCGTAGAGGGCAAATGTTGCCGCGCTTCCAAAGTTAGCAAGCTCCCATGGGAAGATTAACTGCACCATAAAACTTACCGCAGAATTAATTAAGCCTACACAAGACACGGCAATGGCCCGAACACGATTTGGGAATAGTTCTGAAAATAATACCCACATGACGGGTCCAATCGACACTGCGAAACACGCAACAAAGCCTAGAATCCCAACTAAGACCCACAAGGCATTGATACTAATAGCTGCGCTAAGTAACTGTGCTTCTAATATAAGTGCTTGTTGTGACCCTAGGGTAAGCGTTAAAGCGTCTTTAAAAGCGATATCAGAGCTAAAAACTTGATCTTGTAAAGTTTGTAGTTGCGTAAAAATAATGCCGTCATAGGCTTTAATATCGTTAATTGATAATACATATTCTGCACTTGAAAATTGATACGCGAGCAGCATCATAAAAAAAGTGATACCGCTTAAACCAAACAGAAGTAATGGTTTACGTCCAATTTTATCGATAAACGCAATCGCAATAAGGGTAAATACCAAATTGGTTAATCCTACCAATATTGCCTGAACAAAAGCCGCATTTGTGCCAATGCCTGATTGCTCAAAAATCATAGGTGCATAAAAAAAGACCGCGTTAATACCTGTTATCTGTTGGGTAATGGCTAAGGTCACGCCCAATAGTAAGGCAAGTCGTAAAGGTTTTTGCCATAATTCACGAATAGGGGCCATTAATGTTGGACGCGCTAAATCTTTTGCGATGGCGATTGACTCACGTTCCGCTTCTTGTCTTCCCACTAAACTTACTAATACCTTTCGTGCTTGCTCTGTTTGTCCCTTGAGCATTAACCAACGAGGACTTTCTGGTACTGCAAATAATCCAAATAAATATAGCAGGGCGGGTAGTGCTTCAATTCCGAGCATCCAGCGCCAAGCATTATCAAGGTTGATTCCCATCATCCCAGATTGCGCTAGCAATAAAATAGCATAGTTGGTAAAGAATGCTGCAGAGATACCAATCACAATATTAAGTTGATTGAGTGAAACTCGCCTTCCTCTGAGGGCAGCTGGGGAAGATTCAGCAATATACATCGGTGCAATAATCAGTGCCGCGCCAACACCAAATCCGCCGAGCATGCGTGCAGCGACCAGCCATAAAAAAGAGGGCGCAAGGGCTGAAAGAATAGCCGATATGGCAAATAACAATGCCGCTGCTTTGAGCACTGTTACCCGTCCAAAACGCTCGCTTAGAGGGCCTGAAATTAACATCGCCAAAGATGCAGTAAGGGTAAGGGATGCGACCGCCCAGCCTACCTGAATTTTATTGAGTTGGAATTCTGTCTCAATAAATGAAACTACACCAGAAATTACTGATGCGTCAAAACCCATTAAAAAGCCACCCAAAGCTACCACTAGGGCATAGGAAAATCCTTTGTTATTAGATGGCGTTTGCATAAGTCTTTTAAGCCTTTAAATAAAAAACGGCACCCCTTTTAAAGGATGCCGTTATTCATTTTCTTAGTAGGTGTAACGTACGCGAACACCGAAGGTTCTTGGGCGAGTAAAGAAGCGTGTATTATCAAACTGGGTAATAATCGTAGCAGCAGTTTGCACTTCGTTAAATAGGTTATTCGCGTAGGCTTCTATGCGCAATGCACCGTCACCATGAGAATAGCCAAAACCAGCATCCATTGTCCAATAGGCATCAACACTGTCGTCTAAACGGCGACGAGGTGCATCAGGGAACTGATAATCCACCGAGTTGAAGATGGTTAGGAACTGGTCATCACGCCAACCAACTGAAACAACATAGTCCAAGCTACCTGCATCAAAGTCGAAGGTTTGACTCAAGGCGGCATTGAGCTGATATTTTGGTGTACGTGGTAAGCGGTTTCCATCTATTGATTGGAATATTGCTTCGTCAGGAGCAACATCTGCTTGGAAACGTGAATCTTGGATATCTTGACTATCTTCGATTTCAGCTTCTAGCCATAGAGCGGTCCATTTAAGATTTACGTCATACGGCAGTTCAAATTTACCATCAAACTGAATACCATAAATGGCAGAGTCAGCAGCATTGAAACTAAATGAAACCACAAGCGCGCCGGGCGTTGCATCAAGCGGGTCAGCAGGAGCACCAGAATTAAACTCAAGTGCCTGCTCAACAGAAAGTAAGTTGGTAAATACCTGATCGCGGTAATCATTGTAAAATGCAGAGAAGTTAAAGGTAGTAGGAACGTCACCTAAATCAAACTCATTTTTAGAACCAAACTCAAATAAGGTAACACTTTCTTCCTGATAGGTTGGAGCTAGTGTTATACCTGATGTAGGGTCATTAAATGTATCGTTAAATCCACCTGCTTTATGACCTGTTGCGATAAGACCATATATTAAATTGTCTCTGCTTAAATCATGCTCTGCACGAATACGCCAATCAACAAAGCTATTGTCGATACGTCCGTCTTGAATAGTAATTGAGTTATCAGGGGAGATGGGTACTGCGAACGAGTAAGTGCCATCTTGATTACAAATCAGACTATCAGTGGAGTCAGTGTCAGTACACGCTGGGCGAACATCAGCGCCGCCGGGCGTAACACCATTTGCAAATATATCGTCAAGGGTGTCGCGTCTACCAAACTGCGCAATACCGTTAAAGTAAAATTCTAAAAACTCTTGATCAGATACTGCGCCGCTGCCGTCTGTGTCAGGATCGTAGATGGTACGGTCAAAACCTGCAAAAGCAAATCCTTCAGTACCCACTCGAGCACCCATACAGCAGCCGAACTCGTTTCCTGTATTAACATCAAAACCACCAAGGGCAAATGCATAACGTGCGTTTACACCTTGACGCGTTTTAGTGTCTTCAGTATATCGAAGGCCTAGTGTGAGGCGTGTGTCAGGGCTAAATTCATAGGTTGCATCAGCGTATGCAGAAAAAGAATCAGTATCGGTATTTGGCTGATTAAATTCTGCACCTTGGAAGAATCCACCACGGTCACCAGCAGACGCTAAGAAGGTTTGTTGGCGCTCTTGAAATATAAATAAGCCAGCGGTATACGTTAGGCGGCTCGCATCATCATCAGACAATAAACGTAATTCATGTATTGTTGACTCAGAATCGGTTAAGAACTGAAAACGTGAGAAATCATCGAGTCCTTGAGCTAATGGCTCTAAGGCCTCAAATACACCGGGGAAATCAGGTGATAGCGGCGTTGCTGCTTGATAATCGTATAGAAGGTCACGGTAACTGCCGTTGTACTCTAGGATTGCCTTACCCATGTCCCATCTTGCTTCAAATTTAAAACCATCATGAACTGTATCTTGAATTGGAGTAAATCCGCGTCCAATAACATCTCGGGGGTCTTCAATATCGTCTGGGTCAATTCCTAAGCCAAGCGGTAATGCGAAGTTAGTACCCGTATAGCCGGTACCTTGCTCGCGGGCATAGTCATAAGAGAAGTAAAACGTTAGGTCGTCGGTTGCTTCATATAATGCCTGAAAGCGTAAACCCAAATTATCTGCCGCTTCTGCTAGCTCTAAATCTAATGGGCCAACATCGTTATAATACGAATCGTGGTCAACCTTTGTACCGGCAACACGAAATGCTAGCCTGTCAGTGACTGGAATGTTTAAAGCACCTGAAAAAGAGCGGTGGTTATAATTACCAAACTCTACTTCCGCACTACCATTCCACTGACCTAGCGCTGGTCGCCATGGAATAATGTTAACCGAGCCTGCAGTTGCATTACGGCCGCGAAGAGTCCCTTGTGGGCCAATATTTACTTCTACTCTTGATATATCAAAAAACGCCGAGCCAATGCCTGAAGGGCGAGGAATATAAACACCATCTAAGTGAGTTGCTGCAGCTGGATCACCTAACTCAGTATTATTTGAGCTACCGATGCCGCGAATCCATACTTCAACGTTACCTTGATTGTTACCAATCTCTAGGCCTGGGATAGATTCAGCGATATCTGTAATATCTTGTATACCTTGAGACTTCAGATCTTCACCAGAAAACGCAAAGGCCGTTCCTGCCAAGTCTTGTAAGTCTTGTGAACGACGCTCTACTGTGACAAGAATACGTTCAACTTCTGCTTCTTTCTTTTCTTCTTCTGCTGGCGCTTCTTGCGCCATCAAAGAAGCACTCGCAACTGTTGATAAAGCTGCAAGTACTGCGGCTTTACAAAGATTATGTGATTTTCTTTTTGTTAAGTTCATAAGGCCTTGTCCTGATACGGTTAAATTATCATTATTTGTTTTCATTGCCATATTCCTTATTCAGCGCGAGACATGTTGACGTTGTCGTAATAAATACCAGTTGAGTCAAAGTTAGTCGCCGTATTAGAAAAACCAAACTGCAAAATCTGACCCGCCAAACTCTCATCTAAGTTTGCTTCAAGCGTAAAATTAGACCACTCAGTGTTGCTGACATTACTCATGTCTAGACGCACATCTACAGTGGTAGAGAATCCATTATTGGGGTCAATCACACGTATAAATGCAAAGGCCGTTGAGGGCGCTGCAATGCCTCCTTCAAGCGGTGCTTTAGCATCAAATGTGAAGCTGTAAGCACCTGCGTCTGAAGCTGCAAATGGACGCTCTTGAAAGGTCAAGGCTTCAATAGTGATGTCATTTCCATGATTGGGATTGTTGTAGTCGCTAAACACGTTTAAGTACTGGCTGCCCTGATTTGCAGACTCTTCACCTGAATCAAACTGAGCAAAACCGTTAGTACCATTGGGCGTTTCAAAAGGACCGTATTGGTTAATAAAGTCACCAGCAGAGTTAAACTCAGCGCCAAAGCTTAACCATCCGTTACCAATTGCAGGGTCAGCCGGGTTGCCACTTTCAAAATCGCTACTAAAGCTAACTCCGCCAGCACTTTCACTGAAGCCTACATTATCAATAACGATACCAGTAGGGCCAAAGTTGGTGGTTCGGTTAGTAAAGCCAAACTCAAGAAGTTGTCCGTTCATCATTTCACCGTTAATCGCAAAATCGATGCTAAAGGTTTGCCACTCGGTGCTGCTCAAGTTTGATAAGTTAATTTCAACTCTACCGGTAGTTGCGAAGCCATTGGCCGGGTCTAAGGTTTGAACGTAAGCAAAGGCCGTCGCTGGTTGTGCAATTGCACCCTCATCAGGAGCTCTAGCATCAAAGCTGAAAGTAAATACCCCGTTATTATTTTCATTTAAGGTTACCTGCTGGAAGGTAGCCGCTTCAATGAATAGGCCATTACCGTGGTCAGCATTGTTGTAATCATTAAACAAGACTACCTGCTGACTGCCTTGTTCTGCACCACCTTGGTCGGTCGTTAAATTCGCAAAAGCAACATCACTTAATGGCGTTCCAAACGGCTGACCATAGTTGTACACGAATCCGCCCTCTGGGTTAAATACGGTACCAAAGCTCTGCCAATTGTTGCCTAAAGCGCTTGCAGCGGGGTCAACACTTTCAAAGTCTGTAAAGAATGAAAGAGGGGGCGTTTCCATCTGCTCAATGTCAGTTGTAGGTTCCCAACGTACATTGTCAATGCGCATAACGGTAGTGGCGTTGGCATCTGTGACTGTTAACACCAGTCCTGAACTCACGGTCGCTGTGTTTAGCCCACTATTGATAAGTTGATTAAGCGGAATTTCAATTTCTTGCCACTCACCGTCACCTGCTTGACCCAAATCTTGCGGTCCACTTGTGCATGGGAATACGCAATCGATTTGCATCGTCAGGGTATTAGCATCGCTGCCATAGTCAGATACGAAGAGATCGAAGACTACTGCTCCATTATTGTATCCCGCTAGGTTTGTAGGCTCAGATGCTATAAACCAAACACCTGTGTTGCCATCGCCATTGAAGGTTATTTCAATGACTTGGTCGCGTGCTGCATCAGCATCTGCAATTTCGGCCCATTCAATTTTGTTAGTGCCGCCGGGATTAGAACCATCAGTATAAGTAACAAAACCGCTACCGCTATCTACCGCGCCAATCCCAAAATCCCATAATGGGTCTATGCTGTCGATGAAGACATTTTGAGGAACCGTTGTGATACTTACAATCCCACAAGGACGAGACTGAGGGGCACCACATACTAAACGGATATTATCAAACTGCATAAGTGCTGCGCCACCAACTGGCTCTAGCACAATGAGATTAAGTACCGCTTCAATATCCATTGGACCGCCACCAAAAGCGCCTATGTTGCTTTGAATGACATCGCTTAGTGCGACTGAAATAGGTGTCCACTGGTCTTGTGGAATATCAGCGGTAGGAATTTGAAGAAAACCAATGTTAGGAAATCCACTGTCTACTCCAATTTGAAGGGCACTTGCTTCAGTGGCTGCGCTGTCGATAAAGACATCAAACTTAAGCTCGCCGCCATAGAAGTCGTTATTATCTGCTCGGCCCACGCCAAACAGCTCAAATGTGGCGCCAGTAGGATCGTTAATTTGTATATTACCGCCGCCGCTGGTTTCAACTTCAATAACGGTTCCTCTGTCTGGATCACTTGATGCAACTTCCGTTACCGTTAGTGCGCCATCATTGTCAAACACACCAATATCCAGATCGCGCTCGCTATTGCTGTTAGGGAACAAGGTTCCAGTGCCGTTGTTATATAGATTGAACGTACTAACAACAACATCCTGTGGTGGAGGGGTTCCATCACCGCCTTGAGTAATAATGAAAGGGTCAACCTGGTCAATACTGTTTTCACAGCCCAGTCCGTTATTAACTGGGTCTAGCGGACATTGATAAACGCGGACGTAATCCACCAACATTTGTGCAGGAAAAACATCTACATCATTAGGATTAGGAGTGCCCGTTGGATTGCCGCCAACTGCTAGATTAAGAATAAGATGCTGGTCTTGGTCAAAAGGCGCATCTTCTGCACCGGCAATAAATCCTGCAACTTGGTCTTGGAAGTAATAGTTCCAATAGGTCTCTCTGCTGACTGTATAAAAGTGAGTTCCATCAACAAACCAGCGAATGCGCTGAGAATCCCACTCGACTGCGTACTGGGTGAACTTCTCTGAAGGATCAATATCGAAGGTTTTCCCTACACTTACATTCAAGGGAAAACGTTGACCAAAATGGACGGTTCCAGCTACAAAGGGAGTCGCTTGACCAAACGATTCCATGATATCTATCTCACCCCGAGCTGCCCAAATACCATAAGGTGTTGAATCGCTACCTAGTGTCCAGAAAGCTGGCCATAAACCCAAGCCAGCAGGAGTTTGAATACTCGCCTCCATTCGCCCGTAGGTAAAATCTAACAAACCTTGAGTACGTATGCGCCCAGAAGTAAATTGAAAGTTTGGATCAGGTGAATCCCCTACACGTGCCTCTATGGTCAGCAAGCCATCAGCAACGCTTATGTTGTCAGCGGTATAATATTGTTGTTCATTATTACCCCAACCAGACAAACCCTCTGAACTGCCGTCACCTAACTGAACTTCCCATTTGCTTGTGTCAAGACTGGAGCCGTCAAACTCATCGGCCCAAACTAGTTCATAATTTGCAGATGTTGGCGCTGGTGGATTTTCAAGTGTACCCCCAACGGCTTCATCATCGTTTTGACATCCGCTTAATGTAAGTGTGGCGCCTGCAAGAATTGCGAGGGTGCCGAGTTTTTTATGTAAGGTCATGCTGAATTACTCCCGGTTAACTTTATGTTGCCGATTTTGTTTTCATTGTGAAGCTCAATGTCCTGCTGAACTATCCAAAGGCATTACGTCATTTAGCAAAAAGATGGCTTGGTCGAGTAAATATTCGCTAAGCGACAGGCGCATCTTTTGCTTTATACTTTTTCGCATAATATTTTATTATTTGACATATGTAAACGTTTACATTTAATATTTTTTTAACATTTGAGAAAAAAGATTCAATATGATGAATTGTATTTGCACCATGTATAATAAGGCTTGCATGATTTTATATGGAAATTAATGTGTACAAAGTGTAAATAAGAACTACAACAAAGTTTTAACTTTATTATACTCTCGCGGCAAAGTGACATTGATTATAGGAGCGTAGCCATTAGCGCCATTATTCTCAGTACAGTGCATTTAATAATAAGAACTAAAAATGAATATTAAGCTCGGGTTCAAACTACTCATAGGTTGAGGACGAGCGAATTAAAGATGGGTAACTGGGTAATCATGTTAATGAGTTCAAAACTTTTGATTAAGAAATTAATTTTATTTGTGAACAAACTAGACTTTAAAAGCGGGTTGTTTTCATGAGCACTATAAAGCAAGTGTCAAAAATGGCGGGTGTGTCATCGGCAACCGTTTCTCGGGTAATTAATCAACCCGACTCGGTAAAACCAGATACACGAGAAAAAGTGACACAAGCTATGCTAGCGCTTAACTATCGTTATAACGGCATTGCGGCTTCTCTTTCGTCAAAAAAATCTAATACCATTGGGTATGTTGTGCCAGAGCTTCACGGCTTCTTTTTTGGCGGTATGATTTCAGGCACTGAACAAGTGTTGAGAAAAGCTAACAAACATATGCTGGTTGCGGCAGGGCACAGTAATGAGCGCGATGAAGTCGACGCTATAGAGTATTTGCGCAGCCGCCGCTGTGATGCCTTAATACTGCACGTTGAGGCCGTAAGTGATGGATACTTGAGAGAGCTAGCTGAGCAAGATGTCCCCTTTGTTGTAGTGAATCGTTACATTGACTCAATTGGTGAGCAGTGCATAGCTTTAGATAATGAAAAGGGGGGTTATCTTTCCACACGTTGTTTAATTGACGCGGGTCATAAACAAATTGCTTATATTGCAGGTTCACTGTGGAAGGCCGATGGATCCGCGCGCTTGAGTGGGCACAAACGTGCGTTAAAAGAAGCGGGCTTACATTTTGATCCACGTCTTATGTACGAGGGAACCTTTCGACCGCAGAGTGGTTTGGACGGCATTCGTAAATTGTTAGAAACGGGCGTCGCATTTACCGCGCTTGCGTGTGGCAATGATGAAATGGCATCAGGTGCAATTGATGGTATGCGTCAGCAGGGGATTAATGTGCCAGCAGAAGTATCAGTCATTGGTTTTGATAATGTAGAATTTTGCAATTACATGTCGCCTCGTTTAACAACAGTCAATTACCCTACTCAAACGATTGGAGAGTCGGCAGCTCGGTGGGTTTTGAGTCAAGTATATAATCAGACTTTAGTACCATTTGAACACATTATTAGCCCGCACATCGTAGCGCGAGACAGCGTCTCGCAATACAGAGCTTAAGTCTTAGCTCTGTATTGCAGCTCCTCTAACAGTTGCTCAGTGAGTTTTATTGCATCACCAATGTAAGAGGCTGGGGTCATATCCTTCAGTCCTTTTTTAGCACTTTCAGGCATATCGAGCGCGTCTATGAATACTGCAATTGCCTGGCTGTCAACCTTCTTGCCTCGCGTTAGCTCTTTCAGCTTTTCATATGGTTTTTCGATACCATAACGACGCATTACCGTTTGAATTGGTTCAGCCATTAATTCCCAGTTAGCATCTAACTCTTTAGCCAAGCTAGCGCTATTCACTTCTAGCTTGCTCATGCCTTTTAGAGTTGCTTGGTAAGCAATTAGCGCATAGCCGATACCCACGCCTAAGTTACGCAATACTGTTGAGTCGGTAAGGTCTCGCTGCCAACGACTTACCGGTAGCTTGGCGCTCAGGTGTTGCAGTATGGCATTAGCAATGCCTAAGTTACCTTCTGAATTTTCAAAATCGATAGGGTTAACTTTATGCGGCATGGTGGATGAGCCAATTTCACCTGCAATAGTTTTTTGTTTAAAGTGACCTAGCGCTATGTAGCCCCAAATGTCTCTATCAAAATCAATTAAAATAGTATTAAAGCGTGCAATTGCGTCGTAAAGCTCAGCAATATAGTCATGTGGCTCAATTTGCGTGGTGTATGGGTTGTGTTGCAAACCTAAACTTTCAACAAAATCTTTTGACAATGACTGCCAGTCAAGCTCCGGGTAGGCACTCAGATGTGCATTATAATTACCCACCGCACCGTTAAGTTTTCCTAACAGAGGAACATGTTGTATTTGCTCCAGTTGCCTCGCAAGGCGGGCGGCAACATTTGCCATTTCTTTGCCTAGCGTAGTTGGTGAGGCAGGTTGTCCGTGAGTTCTAGCCATCATGGGCAGTGATTTGTTTTGCTCTGCTAAAAGCGCCAAGCCATCAATAATTTGTTCTGCGTAAGGTATTAAAACTTCATTAAGCCCCTGTTTTAGCATCAATCCATGAGACAGATTATTAATGTCTTCAGAAGTACAGGCAAAATGGATAAATTCAGTGACCTTTGCAAGCTCTGCGTTATCAGCAGTTCTTTCCTTTAAAAAGTACTCCACTGCTTTCACATCATGATTGGTTGTGCGTTCTATATCTTTTATACGCTGGGCATCGTCAATCGAAAACTTTTCTACAATATCATTTAGCATCTCATCAGCGGTAAGACTAAACACTGGCACCTCGCTAATCTCAGGGTGCGAGGCAAGGGCTTGCAACCATCTCACTTCTACTTGTACTCTGCATTTAATAAGTCCAAATTCGCTAAAACTTTGTCTTAGTGCTTTGGTTTTATCGCCATAACGTCCGTCCACAGGCGACAATGCAGTGAGTGCTGATAATTCCATGATATTTCCTGTAAAAGTGAAAAGTAGAGCTAAATTAGTCGATAAGGCGCAGCGTTTTTTTTGCGTCCTTAAGTATTTTTGTGCGTGAGAACAATATTTGACGACGTTTGCCGCCAAGTTGTCGCCACAATACGGCAGAGCGAATGCCAGCGAGCAGTAAAGCGCGGACCTTATGCTGATTGCCTTGTACGCTAAGTTGTTGAGGATTGCCGGCAATCTGAATTTTAGGCGCCAGGGGACTTACTACATCAGAGTAAATACTCGCTAATGATGTCAACGTTTGTCCATTTTCAAAGCCAACATGCGCCGTTTGACGCTGCACATGCGAAACCCGCTCACCCAGTTCATTCAAGGCATTGCGGTTACCACTCAATTTACGCTCAAGTCCTAAAATAGACGCAATGTAACGTGTAAGCTCTGCATCCTTTTTGTTACTGTTGTTATCAAGCTGTTCAATTAAGGTTGTAAAACCAAGCTTTAAGTTATTTAGTGAGCCGTAGATTTGCTGTGTGTTTTCTGGGTTGGTCACTAAAATACTTGAAATGCTCGCTTCAAGAGCAAGCTCATCGGCTGTTCCAGTACGCGCGACACTCTGTACTAACTTTGCTGCTTGGCATACGCCAGCTAGGGCAAGTTGCTGCTCTGATATTTCATGGCTCATTAGGATGCTTCTGTCGCTGCTTGAATGTGTGGTTGAAGGTTAAAATAGGCGTCAATAATACCGCCGCCTAAACATACATCGTCTTGATAAAAAACTACTGACTGCCCGGGAGTCACGGCTTTTTGAGGTGCATCAAATAATACTTTGAGCTCGCCATTAGGCAAAGCTTCAAAATGACAGGGAATATCGCTTTGTCGGTACCGAGTTTTTGCAGTCAGATTACTAAGCTCTAAATTTATTTCTCGGCTCACCCAGTGTAATTGACTTGCGAATAGGCCATCAGAATACAAGCGAGGGTGTTCAGCGCCCTGCGCCACAATTAATACATTAGAGGCTACATCTTTGTCGACTACATACCAAGGCTCTTCACCATGGTTGCGAGTGCCACCGATATACAGGCCTTTGCGTTGACCAAGTGTGTGATACATCAAACCTTCATGTTTCCCAATTTCTTCGCCATCGACGGTTTCAATCACGCCCGGTTTGGCAGGCAAGTACTGCGCTAAAAAGTCTTTAAATTTACGTTCGCCAATAAAACAAATGCCAGTGCTATCTTTTTTATCGTAGGTCAATAAATTATGGGCTTCGGCAATTTTGCGTACTTCGGGCTTTTCAAGATGTCCGATAGGAAACAAGGTTTTAGCAATATGCTGATGACTGAGCGTATATAGGAAGTAGCTTTGATCTTTGTTGTTATCAAGACCGCGGAGCAGTTGCCATTTATTGTCAACTAATCGGCGCTGGCAATAATGACCAGTGGCAATATAGTCAGCACCCAAATCTTCAGCCGCAAACTCTAAAAATGCCTTAAATTTTATTTCTTTATTACACATGATATCAGGATTGGGTGTACGGCCAGCTTTGTACTCAGCTAAAAAATATTCAAAAACATTGTCCCAATATTCAGCGGCAAAATTGATTTTGTGCAGTTTGATCCCGAGCTTGTCAGCGATGGCTTGTGCGTCTTCTAAATCTTGAGCGGCTGCGCAATACTCTTCGTTATCATCCTCTTCCCAGTTTTTCATGAAGAGGCCTTCAACCTGAAAACCTTCTTGTTGTAGTAGCAAAGCAGAAACAGACGAATCAACGCCACCTGACATGCCAACAATCACTTTGATACTAGCGTTAGACTTGTCATTGTTTGCTTGTGTATTACTTGAAATTTCGCTCATATTCTCTTGTATATTGAAAAGTTAATCGTCAGGGAGGCAACGTTCATAGTCGCATTAAACACGCTCTTTAGGCCGTGGTACAAGTATAGCAAAAATTTACAGCAGGATGCACCCGTAATGGCTTAACGCCACATTACTTATCTTTGTACCCATGATCCGTTATCAATGCCGTCTATGGTCCAACTGCCAACGCGATAACGCACTAAACGCAGGGTAGGGAGCCCTACATGTGCGGTCATGCGGCGTACTTGCCTGTTGCGTCCTTCGCTGATAGTAATGCTCAGCCATTGTGTAGGAATATGTTTACGTTCGCGAATGGGAGGAGTCCTTGGCCATAAATCTGGTGGTTCAATGGCGCTAATTCTTGCAGGTAGCGTCATTCCATCTTTTAGAGGTACCCCCTCTCTTAACGCTGCTAAGGCCTTTTCATGGGGTTCTCCCTCGACTTGTACCCAATAAGTTTTACTCACCTTGTGTTCAGGATCTGATAGCTGGTTAGCCAACTTACCATCGTTTGTTAAGACTAAGAGCCCTTCACTATCTTGGTCTAGGCGTCCTGCAGCATATACGCCAGGAATATCAATAAAGTCCTTAAGCGTGCGGCGACCTTTTTCATCTGTGAACTGAGAAAGCACCATATGAGGTTTATTGAATAATAATATTTTTCGGTCGCTTTTATGCAAAACGTTCTCTTTGATTATTTTGATAGGAGGATTGTAACGAATTTATCGTCTTAAAGGGTGAGTTAATTTTTATATAATGTGGGGCCAGAAAATAATTAAGCTGAAGTTGACGAGTGAGTAAGCCATACGCGGAGAAAGTTTATTTTGCGGTTTAAAGAGTGTATTGAACCAACAACGCGGACTGAGTCCGAATCGCCTATAAAAAAAGCAGGTGTTTAAGTCCTACTTTTTTAAATCATTTAATGCTGTCAAAGATAAATCGTATTAACGATTTGGCTCTTCATCTGCCAAATCTATGTTTTCAGCGTGCAAGCCTTTTGGGCCTTGCTCAACATCATACTTTACCTGTTGACCGGCTTTCAGAGAACGATATCCATCCATCTGAATGGTTGAGTAATGTGCGAATATGTCATCCCCACCATCCTCCGGTACAATAAATCCAAAGCCTTTTGCATTATTAAACCATTTCACTTTACCGACTGCCATTACAAAACTTCCTATTCGTAGTGCTTGAAAACTTTTGATCCCATCTCCACTATGTATACTACGAAGTAATGCATAAACCAATCCTACCAGTGGTGATTGTCATGAAGCGTTTACAACATTTTTCGCTCCACAATACTAGATTAGGATTTTTGCGTTGATTTTGTCAAGCTTTTACCCCATCTTTTAAATCTGCCGGTTAGATTAAAAACTAGCGCTTAAACAAGGCCCGATTATAATTAACATGAGTAAAGATAATATTAGCACCGACGGTGAAAAGCTCATTGACCTGCAAAAGCAGAAGACAGAGCCACCGCCAATGTATAAAGTAATGCTGAACAACGACGATTACACGCCGATGGATTTTGTCATCGAGGTACTCACGCAATTTTTCTCAATGGACTCTGAAAAGGCAAACCAGCTGATGTTAACCGTGCATTATCGCGGAAAAGCGGTTTGTGGCATATATACTGCAGAGATAGCAGAAACTAAAGTTATGCAGGTAAACCAATATTCTCGGAAACATCAACACCCGTTGATGTGTTCCATGGAACCAGCGCACTAATAAGGGGATAGCATGCTAAATAAAGATTTAGAACAGACCTTAAACGAGGCCTTTGTTTATGCGCGTCAGAATCGTCACGAATTTATGACCGTTGAACATTTGTTATTGATGTTGCTCGATAACGCAGCGGCGCAAGAGGCATTAAAAGCTTGTGGCGCTAAAGTAGAAACGCTTCGAGGTGAGTTGACTGAATTTGTCAACGAAACCACACCTTTGATATCTGAAGAAGATAACTCTGAACGCGAAACGCAGCCAACATTAGGTTTTCAGCGTGTTTTACAACGCGCTGTTTTCCATGTGCAGTCGTCTGGCAAAGGTGAAGTGACTGGTGCGAACGTGTTAGTCGCAATATTTTCTGAGCAAGAATCACAAGCTGTATACATCTTGAAAAAGTCAGATGTAACGAGATTAGATGTAGTCAACTTTATATCTCACGGCGTCAGTAAAGCGGACGAAGACGAAGGTTCTCCGTCAGATGAAGTAAGTGAAGAGGGTGCGGAAAACGAAGAGAATCAATCGATGCTCTCTAAGTACGCTAGCAACCTAAACGTTGCCGCAAAAGAAGGCAAAATCGATCCGCTTATTGGCCGCGATAGTGAAGTCGAGCGCTCTATTCAAATTCTATGTCGTCGTCGGAAAAACAATCCGTTATTAGTAGGTGAGGCTGGCGTAGGTAAAACTGCGATTGCTGAAGGTTTAGCCTATCGAATTGTGAATAACGACGTTCCTGAAGTAATCGCCGATAGTACTATTTATTCACTAGATTTAGGCGCGCTACTAGCAGGTACAAAATACAGAGGCGACTTTGAAAAACGTCTGAAAGGAATTTTGAAAGAACTTACCCGCGATACTAATGCCATATTATTTATTGATGAAATTCATACGATTATTGGTGCCGGTGCAGCCTCTGGCGGCGTAATGGACGCTTCTAACCTGCTTAAGCCTAAATTAAGTAGTGGTGAATTGCGATGTGTGGGCTCTACAACATATCAAGAATATCAAGGTATCTTTGAAAAAGACCGTGCACTTGCACGCCGTTTCCAAAAAATTGACGTTCTTGAACCTAGTGTGAGCGATACCACTAAAATTCTAATGGGTTTGAAATCACGCTATGAGGAACATCACAGCGTACGCTTCACCAATAAAGCCTTACAGGCAGCAGCAGAACTTTCAGCGAAATATATCAATGAAAGACACTTGCCAGACAAAGCGATTGACGTTATTGATGAAGCCGGTGCAAGCCAGCGTTTGTTGCCTGCTTCTAAACGTAAAAAGACCATTAATGTGGCCGATATAGAACAAATTATCTCTAAGATTGCACGTATACCAGAGAAGTCGGTTTCGGCCTCTGACAAAGACGTACTTAAGAACTTAGGTCGTAACCTTAAAATGGTAGTGTTTGGTCAAGACGAAGCCATTGAGAAGCTGTCTGACTCTATTCAGCTCTCGCGTTCTGGTTTAGGAAACGAAACAAAACCTATCGGTAACTTTTTGTTTGCAGGTCCTACTGGTGTGGGAAAAACAGAAGTCACGCAACAACTTGCTAAAATTATGGGTGTAGAACTTGTACGCTTTGATATGTCTGAATATATGGAACGCCATGCGGTAAGTCGATTAATTGGCGCACCTCCTGGTTATGTAGGCTTTGATCAAGGCGGTTTATTGACAGATGCCGTTATAAAGCATCCTTATTCAGTGGTACTGCTCGACGAAATAGAAAAAGCCCACAGCGATATTTACAACATTTTATTGCAAGTCATGGATCATGGTACTTTAACTGATAACAATGGTCGTAAGGTTGATTTTAGAAACGTTGTATTGGTAATGACCACTAACGCGGGTGTCCGCGATACGGTTAAAAAGTCTATTGGTTTTAAACAGCAAGACCATAGCCATGATG